>Ga0080064_1000077_pt1 | contig 286807 bp, 246 predicted proteins | sample Subgrocontami54m_FD_69260 | JGI IMG/M metagenome (GOLD analysis project Ga0080064, IMG submission 69260) | Subsurface groundwater microbial communities from S. Glens Falls, New York, USA - GMW46 contaminated, 5.4 m (SPADES assembly) (version 2) ...
GTGCCGTTGATAATTTTTTAAAACGGCGGCCTTCAGGGGGAAAATATGGTGGATCTTCAGGAATTCATGATCATCCCTTTCCCCGCCACAAGTCGCGGCGGGTCCGCCTCTGGCGGAGGCGCTCCAAGCTTTCGCGAGGCGCTGCGGATGGGTGTGGAGGTGTTTCATCATCTAAAAAAAATTCTGCATGACAAAAAGATGTCCACCTCGGTCGGGGACGAGGGTGGTTTCGCGCCGAATGTGCGTTCGAACGAAGAAGCCATTGAGCTGATTTTAGAGGCCGTCGGAAAAGCGGGCTATCAGAGCGGCCGGGATATCAAGATCGCGCTTGACCCCGCCTCCAGTTCTTTTTATGAAGAAGGGGCCTATTGGCTCGAGGCGGAGCCGGAGCCCAAAAAAAGCGCGGGGGACATGGTGGATTTCTACGCCAAATGGGTCGAGAAATATCCGATCTTCTCGATCGAAGACGGGCTCGCCGAAGACGATTGGGGCGGGTGGAAGGCCTTGACCAAGGTTTTAGGCAAAAAAATACAGCTTGTCGGCGACGACCTTTTTGTGACCAATGTCAAACGCCTTCAAATGGGTATCGACCGTAAGGTCGCCAACTCCATCCTCATCAAAGTCAACCAGATCGGCACCCTCACCGAGACGCTCGACGCGATTGACTTGGCCCATAAAAATGACTACACTGCCGTCTTGTCTCATCGCTCCGGTGAAACCGAGGATACCACGATCGCTCACATTGCTGTCGCGACAGGATGCGGCCAGATCAAGACCGGATCCGCCTGCCGGACGGACCGCATTTGCAAGTATAACGAGCTTCTTCGCATCGAGGAAGCGCTGGGTAAAAAAGCCCGCTACGGTTTGGCTTGAGAATTGCATGAAAAGGCCGCCGTCAGGCGTCATTTACGCCTTCTTGATTTTGCTCTTTGTTGTGATCACGGCACCGCGCGCCGTCCAAGTATGGAAGCTTCGGGAGCGGAGAGGAAATCTGGACGCGGAGCTTGAGAAGCTCAAAGCGCAAAATCGGCAACTTGAACATGAGCTGCGACTTTTGAGGGAAGACCCGACCTACCTCGAGAAGGTCGCACGGGAAAAGTTTAACAAAGCACGGCAAGGCGAGATCGTTTATAAGGTTGTGCGTGAAGACGATAAGACACCATAAAAATAAGCCCTCCAAAATCAAAAAGCCAGCTGGTTTTGATTCCAGCTGGCCTGTAGATTTGGTAGCGGGGGTTGGCCGATTTGTTCAAAAACTCCACGGCATCAGTCCTCAGACAGAGAGTAAGACAGGGTCTTCGGCTGGGATTTGGCGCAAGGCCAAATCCAACTGGGGCTACCAAATCAAAAAGCCAGCTGGTTTTGATTCCAGCTGGCCTGTAGATTTGGTAGCGGGGGTTGGATTTGAACCAACGACCTTCGGGTTATGCTTACCACTTCGGCTTTCGCCGCTGCTAGTGCATTCGTGGTCTGGACTATCCCTTCATCCGTTGTTCTTACGGATGCCTGCCATCTAGTCTCTACACCTTTCCGCCAAAACTTCGGCAGACTTGGCTCGGTATTGCCATTCTAAAGGGTTCACCGAGTTTGACAGGAAATCACTCAACCGTTACCGGCTAAGCAGCCCATTACTTGAGCCCGACGAGCTACCAGGCTGCTCTACCCCGCGATAGGGAAGAAGTATATAACTTCTTCATCAGCAAGTCAATGATTCTGCCGGATTCTGCCGGAAAAGTCTCTAGGCAAAGATCGCCGAGATCAGGTCAATACCGGGAAGCTTGGGATCTTTTATTAAATAAATAGTGGTCGATAAATCCTCTGTCACTTTTTTGTTTTGGGGCGTAAAATAATACCTGTCATAGATGTGGAGATAGGAAATAAGCTATGAAAAAACGATCCTGCGAATGGCCCGGCGACGATGCTCTGATGCAGGCCTACCATGACACCGAATGGGGCGTGCCGCTGCGCGACGACAGAAAGCTTTTTGAATTTTTAATTCTCGAGACCATGCAAGCGGGTTTGAGCTGGCGCTGTGTGCTTCACAAACGCGAAAATTTCCGCAAGGCGTTTCATCGGTTTGATCCCAAGAAGGTGGCGCGCTACGACGCGGCGGATGTGAAGCGACTTTTGAAGGACGCGGGCATTATCCGTAACCGGTTAAAGATCGAGGCGGCTGTCTCCAACGCGCGCGCGTTTCTCGCGATACGTGAAAAACACGGATCGTTCGCCGCGTATCTCTGGGGGTTCATCGGAGGCAGGCCCATCGCCAATCGCCGGAAGACGCTCAAAGAACTGCCGGCCACCTCGCGCGAATCGGACGCGATGAGTCAGGCAATGAAGCGGGACGGTTTCAAATTTGTCGGCTCGACCGTGCTCTACGCTCACATGCAGGCGACGGGAATGGTCAACGACCACCTCGTGTCCTGTTTTCGGCACAAAGAGTGCCAATAGGCAAGGGATCCGCATGAAAAAAGTTTTTATTCTGAAGCATGTCCCCAATGAAGACGCCGGCACGATCCTGGATTTCCTGAAAGAGAAAAAAATTCCTCATCAAGGTGTCAACCTTTATGACGGCGAGGGGTTGCCTGCGATCGAAGAGATGCGCGCGGTCATCAGCCTAGGCGGCCCGATGAATGTGGACGGGGAAGACAAATTTCCATTTTTGAAACAAGAAAAGGTATTCTTGAAGGAGGCGATCGCCAGAGACCTGCCGTGCCTGGGCATATGCCTGGGTTCGCAGTTACTCGCGCGTTCGCTTGGCGCGCCGGTGTATAAGGCCAAGCAGGAAGAGATCGGCTGGGACAAAGTGACGCTCACCTCAGAAGCCAAAAAGGACCCTCTTTTTTCCATTATTCCGGAGACGACATTTCAGGTGTTGCAGTGGCATGGAGACACCTTTGACCTGCCACGCGGCGCCGTGCATCTGGCTTCAAGCGATCGCGTGCCGAATCAGGCCTTTCGCTTCGGCGACAAGATCTACGGCCTGCAGTTTCATGTGGAAGTGAATAAGCCGATGCTTGAGGATTGGTTCAAAAAGCGGAAAAACCTGGGCGAGATCCTAAAAGAATACGACCGCTACAAACCGGCACTCACCCAAATCACCGTCCAATTTTACAAAAGATTCTTCAGCCTATAGGCCGGACGGCGGACATTAGCGCTTAATTGCTGATGGCTTTTTTGTGTTTAAGCGGTAAAATAGACTGCTGGTAGGCCTGTATAAAAGAGTTATTTAAACGAAAGGGAGGTGGCGTATGGGTCGAGTGGGTTTAAAAAATGTGGTCGGGGTTTTGACACTATGGGCGTTGTGTTTTGGATTGACCGCGGGAACGGCGGCCTGGGCCGGATCGGCCGCAGGCATAGACGCCGACGCCGATGTGACGCTTGAGCGTTTTTACAGGGAAGTGGGCAGCGGCAAACAGCTGGTGAAGGACGCGAAGGGCGTGCTTATTTTCCCGTCGGTTCTCAAGGCAGGCATCGGGTTGGGCGGAGAATACGGAGAAGGCGCTCTGAGAGTCAAAGGCAAAACGGTAGATTATTACAGCACCGCGGCCGCTTCGATCGGTTTTCAGCTTGGCGCTCAGAAAAAATCCATCGTCGTTATTTTCATGCAGCAAGAGGCCTTGAATAAATTTCGCTCAAGCTCGGGCTGGAAAGCCGGTGTGGACGCCTCTATCGCGGTCGTGACTGTGGGGGCCGGTGGAGCGATGGACACCTCGAAGCTCAAAGAGCCCATTCTCGGATTTATTCTCGACCAGAAAGGCCTCATGTACAATCTGACGCTTGAGGGAGCGAAGTTCACGAAGATCAGGAAATAACCGCTCATGGGGATGAAATACGATAAGACGGCGATTTTGATTCTGGCCGTTTTTTCTTTTTTAATCGGAGCGCAAATGAAAAATACCGGGAAAATAGAAATCTACAACGCGACGACCGGCCAGGTCGAGAAGGTCGACCCGGTCGTGAAGTCGGACGCGGAGTGGAAAAAGATCCTGACGCTCGAGCAATACGAGGTGACTCGGATGAAGGGGACCGAGCGGCCGTTTAGCAACCAATGCGCGATTCCCACGGAAGGAAAAGGGGTTTATCAGTGCGTCGGCTGCGGGACGGATCTATTCGCTTATGGGCATAAATTTGAGTCGGGAACGGGCTGGCCGAGTTTTTGGGAGCCGGTTTCTCCGCTCAATGTCCGGCTCGAGGAAGACGCGGGCCATGGCATGCGTCGGACCGAAGTTTTATGCGCGCGCTGCGGCGCCCATTTGGGGCATGTGTTCGACGACGGCCCACCCCCGACCGGCAAACGCTATTGCATCAACGCGGTCGCGCTTAAGTTGGTGAAAGACTCTGGGTCAGCCAAAGAAGCGGTGGCAAGAGGGCAGGTGGAGAAAGCGGTTTTTGCCGGCGGATGTTTTTGGGGAATGGAAAAATATTTTTCCGAAATTGATGGTGTGATATCCACGCGGGTCGGCTACACTGGCGGCACCGTGACAGATCCGAGCTACGAAGAGGTTTGCACGGGGAAGACCGGGCACGCAGAGGCCATCGAGATCACTTACGACCCGTCGCGCGTGAGCTATGACGATCTTCTGGAATTCTTTTTTAACCATCACGATCCGACGACGCTCAATCGCCAGGGCCCTGATGTCGGTTCTCAGTATCGCTCAGCCATTTTTTATTATACGCGAGAACAAGAGAAAGCCGCCGAAGAGGCGAAGAAGCTTCTCGACCGTTCGGGTGTTTTTAAAAAGCCGATTGTCACCCAGATCGCCTCCGCCGATGAATTTTACGGCGCCGAGGAGACTCATCAGAAATACCTTAAAAAAAATCCGTTCGGTTACTGCTCGGTGCATCTTCAATCCAAGCGCGTCAGCGAGATCTTAAGGGCGGCAAGGAAGTAGATTGATATCGCAGGTTGCCACCAAATCCAATCCATTCGCCCCCCGAAAATACGGCGAGCTTCATGCCGTGACCCGCGGGGTCTATATTTTAAGAAACATCACCAATTCTTCCTTTGTCGTCGGGAAGCGTTCGGTCGCGGTGATTGATACGCAGGTGAACCACCCTTCCGCCGAGCAACTCTTGAAATTCATCCGTTCCGTGACCGATAAACCGATCGAATACGTGATTAATACGCATTATCATTGGGACCATACCAACGGCAATCAAATATTTAAAGACGAAGGCGCGACGATCATTTCTTCTCGGTTGACAAAGGAATTTATGATCCATCGGCAAGACCGTCAAAAGGAATTTTTGGCCAGCCGCGGTTTTGAATTGGGCCAGGACCCGCTATTGCCTGAGGTCACGTTTGAAAAAGAGTACTCGATCGACCTTGGGGACCAACCGCTGGAGCTTTTCTTTGCGGGTCCCGCGGAAACCGACGATGCGACCGCGGTTCATGTGGTGCGGGAAAACATCCTCATGAGCGGGGACACCGTGATGACGGGGAGCTTTCCTATCTTCGGCCAGCCGGTGTGGGACGAAGGCCTGCAGGATCGGCAGTGGATCGACGCGATCCGGCGCCTCGCGGCGTTTAATCCGGCGCATGTGATTCCCGGGCACGGGCCGTTGGCGCATGAAAGGGAGCTGGAGCTGCTCATCAAGATCGAGGAATATTTTTTGACCGAGGTCAAAACACTTGTGGACAAAGGATGCGACATTGAGCGCACACTCGCGGAGCTTGAGCCGCGTTTGCCCTCGTGGATCACCGAGATGCCGATTGTCTGGGGGACGCCGCGCTACGCGATCTTAAGGGTTTTTAGGGCCCTGACCAAGAAACCCCAAAACCGGGAAATCGGTTGGCAGTATTACAAACCTTCTGCGATACCTAAAAAGGACATGGCAGCTGGAAAAACAACGGTCTTCAAAGAGGCTCCCCGAGATTTTTTGCAGATGGCATCCGAAGCCAAAGAAGGGGGAGACACGGCCCTTCGGTTAGCGATTCTCGAAAAGGCGGGCAAGCTCTTTTCGGATTCACCGGAAATTTTGACCGCCTACGCCGAGGCGTTGGTTGAGGAATCAAGGTCGGAGGCCTCGGTGCTTGAAAAAGGGGATTTTTTTCGTATTGCCCGTCAGTGTTGGGATAAGGTGCTGGCCGTTCATCCTGATCACGTGGGAGCGCTTTTGGGAAAGGGGCGTTATCTTACGATGATGGCTTATCGGGGTGGGGATGACCCAAAAACAGGGATGGAACTTTTACAGAAAGTGATTGCGTTAAAAGCAGGGAACGCCGCCGAGGCCGAAGCCGTCTTTTACCTTGGCATGGGTTTTCGGCGTTTGGGCGATGAAACAAAAGCGCATTATCAATTTCAGAAAGCGATCCAACTGAACCCTTCTTTTATGCCGGCGCACTTGGCCGCAAGCCCTTGATCAAAGTTGAATAAAGGAAGCAAAAGGCTTATAATGAGCGCGTCAGGGGGATCCTCATGTCACACGTGATTGTTGAGAAATGTTTGGGGGAACAGTACGCCGCGTGCGTCTCCGTTTGTCCCGTGGACTGCATCCACGCCGGAAATTACAAGGGTGAGCCTTTCATGGTGATTGATCCCTTGACCTGCATTGACTGCGGATTGTGCCTGCCCGAATGCCCGGTGGGAGCGATCGTGCCGAAAATCGAACAGGACCCGGAATATACCAAAATTAACGCGGAATTAGCGCCTCAGTTTCTGAATAATCCGAAAGTGACACCACGCCCAGCCACGGAGCCGCCTCGCAAACCCCACCACAAGCTCATTCGTTGATTTTCGGTTGATTTCCCTGAAAAATCGCTCTCAAGGTTTCACGCTTGTAGAAATTATGATCGTTGTTTTGGTGATAGGCATGTTAGCCAGTATCGCGTCGGCGAACTACCGGCGGGCGACAGACGAAGCCAGAAAGAGCGCTTGTATCAATAACCTTCGTCAGATTGATTCGGCGAAAGGCCAATGGGCTATTGAACACTATGAGCCGGGTAATACGACGCCCGGTCCGGAAGATTTGGACCCTTTTATCAAAGGGGGTGTCGCGAAGGTTTATTGCCCGGGCGATTCAACCAAAACCTTTGCCAATAGCTATAGCATCAACGATCTGGACACCAATGCCACCTGTCTCCTGTCTCCCACCAAACATGTCGTCCCTGCGGAAAGTTCCTGAGCCTACGGCCTTATTTAAGTATTTGACAACAGAAGGGCTATTTGGTAACTTAAGCAATTACAACTTTTTAAAACTATTTCAAAATTGAGACACTCTTCTAAAATCTTTATAATCTTATTTCTCGCTTTTGCCATGGCGGGTTGCGCCAGGGGTGAGAAAAAGGACATAGAAACAATAACGGTTTGGCATTGGATGTCCGACCGTGAAGAGGCATTTCAGGCCCTCGCCAAACAGTTTGAAAAGGACGTCAAGATCAAAGTCCGGTTTGAACTTTACGCCCCTTCCGAAATTTACTCTCAGCGCATCAAGGCCTCTGCGCAGACCAACACGCTCCCCGATATCTACGGCATTCTGGGTGAGAAAAGGGACTTCGCGAGCTTCATCAAGTCGGGATATGTCGTGAATTTGGCGGAGACGCTGGACAAAAAAGAAGGCGTCGTCGCGTGGAAAGACACTCTTTTCGAGAAAGCTCTGTCGGTCAACGAATTTCTACCGGGCAATGAGTATGGAGTGGCGCCCGGCATTTACGGCATTCCCCTGGATGTCACTACCATTCAAATGGTTTACAATAAACGGCTCTATCGGGAGGCAGGTTTAGATCCGGAAGCGCCGCCTGAGACCTGGGATGAGTTTGTGGCGCACTGCCAAGTTTTGAAATCAAAAGGCATCCCCAGATTCGTCAGCGGCTTTGGGGAGATTTGGATGATCGATGCCCTGGCCTCCAATTTTGCGATGAATATCATGGGAGAGGAAAAAGTATTTGACACCTATGCGGGCAAGGTCCCTTACACGGATCCTGATTGGGTGAAGCTTTTTTCCGTTTTTCAGCAAATGGCCACCGAGGATATTTTAGTGCAAGGGGCCGTCACGATGGTCAATAAAACGGCCGAGCAGACTTTTGCGAATGAGCGGGCCGCCTACGCGTTTAACGGTTCCTGGGGCGTCAATGTGTATAAAGGAATGAACCCCAAGCTGGATTATGGCGCTATGATTCCCCCAAAAATCACGAATTTGCATCCGATGAAAATATGGGGAGGGGCCGGCGGCTCGTTCGTGGTCAATAATCAATCCTACCGCCGCGCGAATGCGATCCGATTTTTAATATGGCTGACCATGGATGAACAACAGGCCTTTTTAGCCACAGCAACGGAAAATCTCCCAGCGAATAAAAATACTCTGAAGCAAATCTCGCCGATCTTAGCGCAGTTTGGCGATGATATGGACAACGCCGTGCATCCCAACACCTATCCGGTGCATGAGCTTCCCGCCGTGACCGAGGCGTTTGACAAAGGCATTCAGTCCATTCTGATCGGTGAGAGAACACCTGAACAGGTCGCCGCGGAAGTGCAAAGGATCAAAGAGAAAGAACTAAGAAAAACTAAATAAAATCAAATGAATCTTCAACGGATCCGAAACTTCGCTGGTAATTATATTTTCATCCTCCCCGCCTTTCTCCTCTTTTTTACCTTCAGTTTGTATCCTTATTTCAATATGTTTTATCTGTCCGTCACCAACTGGGACGGCATCTCCTCGTCCGTCACTCTCGTCGGCCTTGAAAATTTTAAGGACATCTTTTCCGACAACGCCGTTTTTTGGCTCTCGATGAAGAACGCGGGGGTGATCACGTTCCTGGCGTTGACCGTTCAGAATTTTTTGGCGCTGACACTCGCGTTCCTTTGCGATCGGGACATCAAGGGCGGGAATATTTACCGCGTGATTTTTTATCTTCCTCCGGTTTTGTCCGGCATCGTGGTGGCGCTGATCTGGAACTGGATCTACGACGGCAATTACGGGCTCTTGAATCATTTTCTGACAATGATCGGCCTGGGCGATCTATCCCGCGCCTGGACGTCCGACCCCAAAACCGCTTTATTTGCGGTGGCCGTGATTCATATGTGGAAAGGATTTGGGTGGGGTTTTGTGATTTTGCTCGCCGGGCTTCAGAGCATCCCACGGGAGTTGTACGAGGCCGCGCGGGTGGACGGCGCCAGCGGCTGGGTTGTTTTTAAGAATATCACGGCGCCGCTGATGATCCCGGTGTTTATCCTCGTGTCGATCCTCACGATTTTAGGGACGATGCAGATTTTCGACATCATTTATGCCACGACCGGCGGAGGGCCGGGATACCATACGGAGGTTCCGATCACCCGGATTTACGCGATGATGATCGGTTCTTCGAAATTCGGTTATGCGTGTGCGATGGGCGTGATTTTTGGCGTTGTCCTTTTGATCATTTCGATGGTCCAGATTCGCGTCTCAAAAATGATGAGGCAGGTCTAATGAACTACGAAAAAATGAAACGCCTGACAATCAGTTTTTTTATCCATCTTTTTTTGATTCTTGTATCGCTCTCATGTCTTTTCCCTCTCTGGTGGGCCTTTGCCTCGAGTCTCAAGACCCAGGAGACCGTTTTTAACGATCTGAGCCTTTTTCCCAAAAATCCGCATTGGGAAAATTATTTTTACGCCTGGACCAAGGCAGATTTTGGCCTCTATTTCTTGAACAGTCTTTTTTACACCGCGGTCGTCGTCGTGGGAGTCATCCTTTTTTCGTCGATGGCGGCCTATGCTTTCTCACGGCTCCGGTTTCGCGGTAAAAATTTCCTGTTTCTCGTGATCATCTCCACGATGATGATCCCGATTCCCGGCTCTTTCATCGCGCTCTACGCGCTTCTCACGAAACTGCGGTTGGTGGACACGCAGCTGGGTTATATTTTACCCCAGATCAACGGAGGCTTGGCGCTCGGAATTTTTCTCCTGAAAACCTTTTTTGACGATTTGCCGAAAGAATTAGAGGATTCGGCCCGTATCGATGGGTGCGGCCGTTTTCGGGTCTACTGGCATATCGCGCTGCCGCTCGCTCGGCCCGCGATCGCCGTCCTAGCCATCTTCAACATCCTGGCCGTCTGGAACGAGTTCTTTCTTTCCAACTTGATCCTGTCCGATAAGAAGCTGATGCCGCTGCAGCGCGGGCTCATGGTTTTTCAAGGTGCGCATATTACTCAATACCCGCTTCTGATGGCCGGGATCGTGATCACCGTCTTGCCGGTTTTGGCGGTCTATCTTTTGCTTCAAAAACATATCATTAAAGGCATTACCGCCGGAGCGGTTAAAGGATAGACTGATGACAGAAAACAGAGGTCAGAAATCAGAAATCAGAAATCAGAAGTCAGAAGTCAGAAAGATCTTTTTGTTCTCTGTCTTCTGTTCTCTGTCTTCTGTCTTCTGTCCTCTGTCGTTTGCTTTTGGTTCCGATCATCAGGGAACCGAAATCATGAACTCGCACGGCGAGCAGATGGAGTTGGATTTCAAGCTGTATGATCCCGGCACAGAGGCGATTGTAGAGTATGAAAAGTATGGCACGTTTGAAGGGGTGGGCACCGACAAATATCAGTACAAGATCACGGATAGGAAAGGCCTCAGCGCCGCGGTCGGCGAAGGGGTTTATCCGAACAACTCCGTTTATAAGGATCCCGCGTATCGCGTGCTCACGACCAAGGGAAAGCTGTCAGGAAGCCAGTGGGACTACGTAAACATTGACGAGCAGCAGCTGGCATTTTACAAATGGGCGACGGCGCATGATACGGCGGCGGTGCAACAGTTCTACACTGCACTTGCCCTGGAAAAGCTGGGGGAAACCCGGCAGGCCATCAAGGCCTATTACGCGGTGGTGGTTCAATTTCCAAAGCAGGTGGGCTGGACCATTTGGCATACGCCGCTTTATATGAGCCGGATCGCGATCGATCGCGTGGAGCATTTGACCCGGAAACATCCGGAGCTCGGGATGAAATTAGCGGGCGCCAAGGTCTCGGTTGAAAATGGGTACGATTTCAATATCTCCAATGACCGCTTTGTCGTGAATCCGGGTAAGCTTGTCAAAGCCGGCCCGAATGAACTGAAAACCAAGCGTGTGGACGTTTCAAAACTTCCCGTGATCAAGACTGTGGGGACGGGTGCCGCGCAGTTGGTTCAATTTGAGAATCATCATTGGCAGATACGCGTGGATGGGAAGCCCTTTATGATCAAGGCGATCGCCTACGTGCCGACGCCGGTCGGGAAAACGCCGGATCAAGGCTATAATTTGGACTCATGGATGACGACGGATCTCAATAAAAACGGGAAGATAGACGGGCCTTACGATTCATGGATTGATAAGAACCACAACAATCAACAAGACCGGGATGAGCCCGTCGTCGGAGATTTTCAACTGATGAAAGAAATGGGTGTCAACACGATACGTCTTTATCATCATGCGATGAATAAGGAACTGTTGAGGCAGCTTTATAAGGATTACGGCATCCGTGTCATCATGGGCGATCTTTTAGGGATGTACGCGGTCGGTTCCGGGGCCGAATGGTTTAAAGGGACGGATTATACCGACTCCGCGCAGAAAGAAAAAATGAAGGAAAGCGTCCGCCAGATGCTTGCGGAATACAAGGACGAACCTTACATTTTAATGTGGATGCTGGGGAACGAATCCAATTATGGCGAGGTGGGAAACCCGGACCCGAAATCAGGTAAGGTCGGATTCGGCAGCAATGCCAAGAACCAGCCCGAGGCGCATTATGCTTTTGTCAACGAAGTGGCGGGGATGATAAAATCCATCGACCCTTCGCATCCGGTCGGGTATTCCAACGGAGAAGTCATCACGATTGATGTCTTACAGAAGCACAGCAACAATATTGATGTGTTTGGGGCCAATGTTTACCGCGGCGCCGAAGGGTTTGGCCGGAGTTTTTGGGAAAATGTCAGGGATCATCTGGATAAACCGGCATTGATCACGGAATACGGATGCCCGGCTTACCATCTAAGGAAAGATCTTTCCTTTGCCGAAGACAAGCAGGCGGAGTATCATCAGGGCAACTGGGAGGATATTTTAGACAACAGCGCCGGTTCCGGGGTGGGAAATGCAATTGGCGGGTCCATTTTTGAATTTGTGGATGAATGGTGGAAGGCGGGGCCTCCGCCTCAGTTCAGCCCCACTGTCCAGGAAACCATCGGCCAGTTTCGGGCTAACTTCCCCGATGGTTGGATGCATGAGGAATGGTTGGGGATAGCAAGCCAGGGGGATGGCAGTCATTCGCCTTATATGCGGCGGCTGCGGAAATCATACGAGTATTACAAAAAGGCCTGGAATGAGAATAAATAGTCATAAGTTATTTTATTCAAACAACTTATGATTTATATGGTAAACTACATGGATAGTTACTGACCAAATTCCCATTACTTATACGTTGGTCAGTAATCACAACAAAGGAGACGGTTTGTGCGAAAAAGAATAGAGATGGAAAAGAATTTTTTTGTTGTGTTTTTAGCCCTTGCGGTCGCGCTTTCCGGTTGCGCCAAATCGGAAGATCAGAAAACGGATACGGTCGCCGCCCGCGAATCAGCGGCCGATCAACCGACGGCCATGGAGTCGGAAAATACGGGGGCAAAGATTTCCGAGAATGGATCATTCAGAATATTTAGAATTTACACGGACGGGAACGCCCCCGACAACCACTACATCCCTTCCGGTTGGATGGGAGATTATGGGGACATTAAGTATAACGATAAATTCATGCAAAATCCCCATAGCGGCACCACTTCCATTCAAATCATCTACAACGGCAAGGCCGCTCAAGGAGCCCGATGGGCCGGAATCTATTGGCAAAATCCTCCAAACAACTGGGGTACCCGTCCCGGCGGTTATGACCTGACCGGCGCCAAAAAACTGACCTTCTGGGCCCGCGGAGACAAGGGTGGTGAAAGAATCGAGGAATTTAAAGTAGGAGGCATCACAGGAGAATACGCCGATTCCGACGTGGCGGGCATCGGCCCCGTGGTCCTGACGACGGAATGGCAAGAGTTTACGATTGATCTTGAGGGCAAAGACCTTTCCTCGATCAGCGGCGGGTTCTGCTGGGCAACCAACATCGATGTGAACCCGCAAGGCGCCACGTTCTATCTGGATGATATTCAGTACGAGTAAAGAAAAAAACAAGGAGGATATGATGCGTAACAAATTAGGAGTTTTTTTTATGGTGGCATTTCTCGCGACGGCCTTGTCTTTGGCGGTTCGGGTTGAAAATGTGGCCGCTTTTAATTCGTTCAAAGTCTTTACGGATGGAAGCGCCCCCGACAACCACTACATCCCTTCCGGTTGGATGGGAGATTATGGGGACATTAAGTATAACGATAAATTCATGCAAAATCCCCATAGCGGCACCACTTCCATTCAAATCATCTACAACGGCAAGGCCGCTCAAGGAGCCCGATGGGCCGGAATCTATTGGCAAAATCCTCCAAACAACTGGGGTACCCGTCCCGGCGGTTATGACCTGACCGGCGCCAAAAAACTGACCTTCTGGGCCCGCGGAGACAAGGGTGGTGAAAGAATCGAGGAATTTAAAGTAGGAGGCATCACAGGAGAATACGCCGATTCCGACGTGGCGGGCATCGGCCCCGTGGTCCTGACGACGGAATGGCAAGAGTTTACGATTGATCTTGAGGGCAAAGACCTTTCCTCGATCAGCGGCGGGTTCTGCTGGGCAACCAACATCGATGTGAACCCGCAAGGCGCCACGTTCTATCTGGATGATATTCAGTACGAGTAAAGGATTGATTTTGAAAAAAAACGTTCTTTTTTTAGTCGCGGGGATCGTTGTCGTTATTTTGATGACTTACGGATTTTTTCGCGGCGGGTTTGGGATCAGCAGCGGACGCGTGTCAACGATCACGATCGATAAAACCAATGGGGTTCAACTCCTTGTAGATGGTAAACCTTATCTGATCAAAGGCGCATGCTACAACCCCGTTCCCATCGGCAAAGACTACGAATATAATTTCTGGGGCGATCCCAATAAGCCCTGGCTTGCCGATGGCAAACTGATGAGGCAAATGGGGGTCAACACGGTCCGTTTTTACCGCGCCGGCAAGAATCCCGATGAAGTGAAACAAGTTTTGAACGATCTCCACGGGAAATTCGGGATCCGCGTATTGATGGGAAGTTATCTGGGTTTTTGGAACTGGCCGCCCCCCAACTACTCCGATGAAGCTTTCAGGGAAAAGGTCAGGACGGAAGTGTTGGAGATGGTGCGCCTGTACAAAGACAGCCCTGCCGTTTTGATGTGGGTACTCGGCAACGAGAATAACTACAGTTTTGACCAGAACGTTCAGCGTTGGTCGAGTGACGCGATTGACGCGTTGTCGGACGCGGAGTCTCAGCGAAAGGAAAAGGCGAGAATTTATTATGCGTTTGTGAACAGTTTGGCCCGCGACATTAAAAAGAGTGACTCGAAGCATCCCGTAGCCATGGGCGTGGGAGAAGTCGCAAGTCTTGATTTGGCAAAGCCCGTCTGTCCGGATATCGACGCGTTGGGGATGATCGCTTATCGGGGACCGACCTTCGGAAATTTATTCCGCCAAGTGAAACAAAAATTTGATCTGCCGGTGGTCATGATCGAATGGGGCGCGGACAGTTACAATGCCTATCGACGGGAACCGGATGAGGAGGCCCAGGCTGAGTTTCTAAAACTCCAGTGGCAGGATATTGAAAGAAACGCAGCCGGAAAAAAAGGTGTGGGTAATTCTTTGGGGGGCACGTTTTTCGAGTGGAACGACGAGTGGTGGAAAGGGAATGAAAATCTGCCCTACACCTGGTCGGTCCAAGAAACGGCGGCCCATTGGTACAACGCCGCTTACTATTACGACGCGCAAGCCGCGGAGCGTCTCAACATGAACGAAGAATGGTGGGGGGCCGTGGCGCTGGATCCCACACATAAATTCAAGGGAATGGACGGCCGTGTGCCGAAGAAAAGTTATTTTGTTTTGAAAGGTCTTTGGACGAAAAAATAGAAAACCGCCAATACATCAGAATGAACACCGTTTTTCCGGTGGAACTTGAGGAGGTATTCGAGCCCTCCGGAGAAAAGAGTCCCTCCCAGCCGCTTCAGGCTTTTACCAGAGATATCAGCGAAGGAGGAATGTGTCTTGAGCTTAAAAGTTTCGGCGTGGCGGCCGAGGAACTTTTTTCCATTCCTGACGCCCAGTTCGGCTTAACGATCAATCCGCCTTTTTCTCATCATCCCATCAAGGCCGTCGCCAAAATCGTTTGGTTAAAAAAACAAGAAGTCGCTGGGGCGACTCTTTATATGATAGGCGTTCAATACGTTCAAATTGATCCCGCCAATCGCCGCCGGCTGATCCAATATGCCAAGCGGCTTCTTTGGATTCCGCGGATCACGTTGGCGACGGTTCTCGTGATGGGCGCTGTGATCCTAACGCTTTACTCGCGCGATCAGGAACTGATACGTCAAAACAAGACGCTTGTGAGGCAGCTGGTTCAAAACGCAGAGAACAAATCGAGCATCACCAGCGACCTTTACGAATTGCAGAAAAAAAAGACCGCGCTTGATCAGGCGCTGGTGAAGGCCCAGGGAAGGATCAGGACGTTGATCGAACAGGAATTACATCAGGTTCGTGAGGGGAAAGAAAAATTACGCTCCACCTATCGGACCATGGAAACGGAAGAAAAACTCACTGCCGCTGCTGCTTTAAAACAGATGGTTCAATGGATGGGATCCCATCAGAATCTTCACACGGGCCTCGTGGCGAGCTATGAGGGAGATGCTCGGCTCGAGGACTGGGCCTTCACATATGATCAGGCGCTGGCGGTCCAGGTGTTCCTTTTATTTGGGGATACAAAAAGCGCGAAAAACATCCTCTCTTTTTATGACTCGCGCGCCGCAAGGGAACAAGGGGCTTTTTTGAATGCCTATGACGCCACGCATGGACAAGCGTTTGAACACGTGGTCCATGTCGGGCCAAACGTATGGATCGGAATCGCGGCCCTGCAATACGAACACAAAGTAAAAGACGGAAAGTTCTTGCCTTTGGCCAGAAGCGTCGCGGACTGGGTGATGAGCCAACAAGACGCCGAAGGAGGGTTGAAGGGCGGCCCGACCGTCACTTGGTACAGCATCGAGCATAATCTTGACGCCTATGCCTTTTTCTCGATGCTTTATCAGGAAACTAAGGATGAGCGGTACCGACAGGCTCGAGGCAGGCTTCTTTCGTGGATCAAAACATACGCTTATAGCGTTAAGGAAAAGAGGATGAATCGAGGCAAAGGCGACGCGACGATCGCGACCGATACATTCAGTTGGGCGGTCGCGGCGATGGGGCCTGAGACGCTCAAGGCCATCGGTTTTGATGCCGAAGAAATCATGGAATTCGCGCAAGAACACTGCGGTGTCGAGGTGGACACTGCGGGTCCCGGAGGAAAAACGATGAAAGTGAAGGGATTTGATTTTTCCAAAGCCGAAAATATCGGCCGCGGGGGGGTAGTCTCAACGGAATGGACGGCCCAGGTGATCGTCACATATCAAATTTTAGCCGATTACTTTGACGCCTTGGGTGATCCGGATAAGGCGACGCTATACTCGGATAAGGCGACCTTCTATTTGAATGAATTGCAAAAACTCATCATTACCAGTCCCTCCAGAACCGGTCAAGGCCGGGGGTGTTTGCCGTACGCTTCCATTGACAATGTGGATACCGGGCATGGTTGGCGCACTCCCCGCGGCATGCGGACAGGGTCTGTGGCGGGCACCGCCTACGGGATTTTCGCCTGGGTGGGTTATAACCCCTTTAATTTGAATAATCCTAAGGAAATACGTTAGAAAAAACCTTCGGATTATGGGATAATGTCCACTAGATGGAGAAAAAACCACGAAATCGGCCCATGATTTCTTTTTCGCTCGCGGCCTTGGCGTTTTTTGGCGCGGCTGGGGTTGTTTTTGCAAGCGATTATGTCCCCTCCGCCAAGCTACAAGAAATAAACGCTTTATTGAACGACAACTATAGAGTTTTGGTGAATCGGGCAAAACCCGTAGAGCTATCCAGCGCTTCCGAAGATTCCTCCCATATCGAAGCGCCCCTCGAAGCGTCCGTCGAAGTGCCCCCCCCTCCTGGCCCTGACGACATCGTGGACGAACTTCTCCCCGGAGGCCGCGTGAAGATGAGCGGCCGCTATCGCCTCGCGGCCGGAACGAATGGCGAAGATTTTATCTTGAACGATTCTAACGGAGATCTTCAGGAGAAAAACTTCCGCACTATTTTTGGAGAACGTCTTAATAATAACTTTGACCCCGGGATTTATAGCCAATACCTTTTAAACGTCGATTTTACTCCGGCTGATAAATTTGATTTATACACCCAAATCGTGATGGATCCTTGGTCGTGGGTTGGCACGACGGGGGAACAGATCATCCGAAACCAGAATGGGACAAGTACGATCCGGCCAAATCTTAAGTACTTCGGTGCTTTTAACGGCGTTTTAAACGAAACCTACAGAGCGACGACAGGCGATTCATTGGCAACGCCGCTCACCAAGGTGATCGAGGGTCACACCACACAGTTCACAGCTCCAGGGTTCACCGACTTTGGGACACGTTATACGTTTCCGGAACTAGACGTCGACTACGAGCTTCGCCCGATAAGAAAACTATGGATGGATTATACGGAAGATCAGTGGCATTTGCGGGCTTTCGCATTGGCGGACCAGAATCAAGCTTTAACGACCGACGATCCGTTGGAACTTTCAAATCATAAGCAATATTGGCAGCAAAGCCCTTGGCTTTATGAATATAAACCGATTCAGTTTTTTTCGGATCGGTCAATTAAACGAGGTTATTATTCGGACGCATTGTCGTTTCTTGCCAAAGACAGCGAGGGGAATCGTCTGGTTCTTTTAAGGGGCGGATCGATTGAAGCGGATCTTGGAAAAACTTATATCGCCGCGACCGTCGCGGCTCCTTTTACCCCTTGGGATGATGGTTTTTTCAATGCTAATAATGTGCCGGGCGCCGTCCGAATTAAACATCGGGCCACCGATGAATTAATGGTCGGGGGCGTTTATACCTTCAGGACCGGCCTTATCAATAACAGCGTCGCGGACCTTAATCAGGTAGTTGGAGTAGACGCCAAATATGAAATTAACAAAGGAACATCTTTAAGCGGCGAGATCGCCGGTTCTCAGCGTGACAGGGAGCTCATGACGAATGAACGTCTCAAAACCGATATGGAGGGCTACGCTTACAAAGCAGTTTTAGACACCGATTTTGAGCATGCCAACTATGACGGCCACACCAATTTCAGCTTGAGCTATACCCAGATGGACAAGGATTTTTCGCCTAATCTTTCCCGCTATACTAATACACGCGATGATATTTTCTGGGGCAAACATATTACGTTTCAACCTCGGCCGGACCTAGAGCCTTTCCGCATTGGGGACGGCGTGGATATCAACCGTTTTGTGGTGCGTGCACGCTGGGAGGAAAAATTATTTAAGGAAAAATTTGTGAACCTAATGGACATTAGAAATGTCCACAGAGCAGAAAATACAGCTTACGTGGAAACCGTCGCGCGCGATGAAGTGACCTACAAGGTCAACTCTAAGCTAATGGCCAAAGGCCTTTTTCGATGGCAGGGTCTCCCCAAAACCAGCCCCTATTTGGAGCCCTTTATATCCAATTTTTATTATAGCGGGGATTTGGTTGATCCGTCTGATCCGGCTTTCAATGTTCAAAATGTGGCTGTCAAAGCGGATCAGGACCCTTCCCGTTTTACCTATTCCGGTGGTTTGCAGTATATCCTGAATAAACAGTGGACCGCGGAAGGGATTTACGAAAGGTCAAATGACATTCCTGATTTTCCGCGCGGATTATTATTTGACACCTTTCGTGACGCCAATGCTCGTGTCGATGGCCTTCTCCTCGATCATGTCCAAGGTTTTTATTACGGACAGGCCTCTTTTGGGCTGCCTCCTTATAAGTATTTCAATATTATCAGGGAACGGTTGGTTTACAAGCCCGAGGATCCCATGACGATTACAATCCATGCCGCTCAGAATTCCTACAAATTTGCGGGAGGCATTGACGATAATATTAATCACCAGGGGGTCAGCGTCGCTTTTGACGTTTCAAAAAAACTGTCTTTATTTTTCGATTTTACTCATTCCATGCAAATTGATGTCCCTAAGCTGATTGCCACCAACTATGTCGTGAGCGATTTCGCGGACCATTACAATTTCTATACAAGCATGGATTACAAGATTAATTCAACCATGGTGTTTAGAACGGAATACGGCGTCTTTGGGCTCAGTACAAGCACCCCTGATTTTACTCCGTATACCGCCACGGCTCTTTCTCTACCCACCATTGACACGGAACACCTTTTTCGTGTATCTTTGACTGGAGATTTTTGATGGAGATATTTTATGACTATCAAGTCTAGTCAAAACGTCATTCTGAGGCGAAGCCGAAGAATCCCAAAGATGAGATCCTTCGCTTTGCTCAGGATGACGGTTTTGAGCGTCGTTTTTGTGGGATTGTTTTTATCTTTCTCAGTAGAAGCCCACGCGGTTTTTACGCTATCCGTGGTTCCGCGCCGCGGCGGCCAGCATATTCGTTTTGAAGGAGCAAAGCCGGGGGCTTATCTTCGAAACGAGGAAGTGACACTCACCGTCACCAGCGACCGGAGCGCGCAGTACCGGATTTCTCAGACCGTTTACCAGCCATTGACCAATGAATTTGGCAATACGATCCCGCAAGGCGCCTTTATCGTTTTCTCTCCTTCAAACCCCCTCGGAACATTAAGGACTCAACTTGAAACGCCTATTACGATGGGGCAGGTGCCTATTTATACCTCCAATACGGCGGGCGACACCGATAGTTTCGTGTCGGTATTCAATGTGAAAGTGCCTGAGGACCAGCCGGGGGGCGTTTATCACACGCAGATTACCTTTACGGCAGAGCTTGTAAATCGGCAGAGCGGTGTCTCGCCCAGTATTGTGACGATGGATGTTCGTGTCGAGATTACGCCGGACTTTCAAATCTCTATTCAAAACGTGAGGGGAGGAAGGTATTTGGAATTTGAGCGCATTTCAAAAGACAAGCCTGCCAGCGCCGGCGCTTTGAAAATAGAGATAGAAAGTAATATCGGAACGACGTATCGGATCATTCAACAATTAACAGAGCCCCTCGTTTCAACGCAAGGGTTCTCATTGGATGAGAGTCGTTTGTTATTTATCGGCTCTGGCGGTAATCACGGGTCTTTAACAGCCGCGGGAAGCCCACAAGAGGTTCGTGAGTCCCCGGCTTTACTATATACTTCCAGTGAGCGAGGGCAGGGCGATGTGATTCAGCTTCAATATCAGCTGATTCCCGGCGAGAGTCAAAAAGCGGGGGTTTATTCGGGGAATATCAGTTTTAAAATAGAATCCAGCTCCCCTTTTGTCCCTTCCGAAGTGATCCAACTCCCCGTCAAGATCGAGATAGAAACCCTTTTTTTTCTGGATACGGAAATAGAACAGTCCGCCACAAATCTTAATTTCGGGGTTTTTAAATCGGGGGAAGAAAAACAAGAAAGGCGGGTTCTTTTGACGGTTCACAGTAACCTAGGCCAACCCTATCAGGTGTCGCAAATCGTACCAAGAAAATTAACTAATGCAGAGGGAACGGTGATTCCTCGGGAGCATTTCCAGTTTTTTGGTTCGGATGCCCAGACCGGAGTGCTCACGGTCATGTCCCCCACGCCCGTTCAGGAAGGAGAATCCGTCGTTTTTACTTCGAATCAAAAAGGCGCGCCTGAGAAATTTACTTTAAATTATATCCTCACGATTCCGCATGGAGCCAGAGCAGGGTCCTATAACTCTGAAGTGAAATATTCCATCACTACTTTGTGATATTGTTTTAAAATATATTTATAAAATATTAGTATAACTCATAAGTTATTTAATTTTAAATACTTATAATATATGTAAAACGATAATATATTTAGATAATGATTTGACATCGATTGGTTCATCATGTAGAATTGTCTCATCAAAATAGAACCCTCAGATTTAGAAGGTTTTATTTTGAATTGCTCATTAAAACGAGACTCTTGAATTTAAGGGCAAACCTTCCGAAAGGGAGGGACGCAAAGCCACGGAACCTTTAAAGTTTGGGTAAGCCGGGTTGCCAAAGAAGTCAGACATCTTCTTTAGCGATCCCGGCTTTTTTTATTGGGATAAAAGAGGGTCTAAAATAAAAGGGAGGATCTACCAATGAAACAACTAACCAAAATAGTCGCATTGATCGCGGCTATTCTCTTTGCGGTGTCGCCGTCCGCTCTCGCTGTGACGGCTACGACACCCGCAACGAGCATTACCGCGACAGTCGATCAAGTGTTGTCGCTTTCGATAGGAATCAATGAGGAAACCAGCCCTGGCCCGCCACCGGTATTGGGCGGTGCTGTTACCGCCATGAATCATGGGACATTGGTTCGTTCGAACAATGCCGCCGGTCAAGCCAATGCGCTGAGAGGAAAGGCCTTCCATGTGTTTTTGGGAGTCAATACCTCCGGCCGGGCGTATACGATCACGTCAACGATGAATGCGATGTCAAACGGCGGGACCGTACTTCCTCGCGCTTTGGGGGTATTTCCAATCCAGGCCACGACGGGAGGCACGAGTCCTACGAGCATCGGGGGCACACTGGCGTCTTCTCAAGATGCGGTAGGAACGGGTAAGCTGCTTTATACGAGCACCGCTGCAGGTCCGTCCGGGGTTATAGAACTTGTCTATGGTCTTAGCGGTGGGAATGCGGATCTTTCGTTACCCTTCACGGGATGGCAGCCTATACCGCCGGGACAATTGTCAGGCACTTACTCGAGTACGATTACATATACTCTGACGGCCTAATCCACGTTTTTAGGTATCAGACGTAGTCTACGTATTGACACATTCAACCGCGTTTGTTAGCATAAGCGTAATTATTTGACTGATTGTCATTCTGAGGCCACAAAGCCGAAGAATCTCAAAAGCGAGATCCTTCGCTACGCTCAGGATGACAAGAGATGTTTTAAACGGTTTAAGAGGGGGTTATAGCTTCTTTGAGAAGATTTTCTCTCGTGGTACTTCTGGCTTTGTTCGCGCCGTTTTTTTTCAATAGTTCGCGTGCAGAAGCAGCCACTATCCGTATCAGCACCCCCAGAGTTGAATTAGAGCTATCCCCCGGCGAAACGTATTCCGGCGAAATCATCGCGGAAAACCCCGGCGATGAAGAAGTCAAGGCTAAACTGTATCTCGAGGATTGGGCGTATTCGCCCGGCGGGACAGGAGAGAAAAAATTTACGCCGGTGGCTTCCACGCCTTTGTCAGCCAGTAAATGGATCACGTTTAACCCCACAGAAGAGGTGATCAAACCGTTTGGGCGTATTACGGCGCGCTATACCGTCACAGTCCCTCAAGAGGCGAGGGGGGCTTATTACTCGGTGCTCTTTTTTGAGACGCTGCTTGGGACTGCCACCGATGAAGAAGGGGTCAATGTTCTTGTGGCGGGGCGCATCGGGGCCTTGTTCTTTGTTCAGGTCAAAGGAACGGTGGACAGAAAAGGCGAAATTAAGTCGCTTGAGTTGAAAGCGCCCGAAGGCAATAAGCCCCTCGAGATCTCCACGACTTTTCAAAACTCGGGAAACGTGGACATTGTTTTGGGTGGAAATTTTCTGATCATGGACGCCGCCGGCAAAGTCCAGGGCCGCGGCGATTTGAATAAACTGTATACGTTCCCGGGCAGCGCAGAAACCGGGAGTACCCAGTGGGTGGGCCGTTTGCCCAAGGGTTCTTACCAAGTGCTTCTGACCTACGATCTTGGCAAAGGCAAGAATCTTGTTGAAGAAAAAGCGCTCGTTGTCAAGTGAAGTGGAATGGCGCGCCGCTAAGAAGCTCCCACCGTTTGTTTTAATTTACCTGTTTCTTTTTTCCTCCGTTTCTTATTCTGCGCCCGCCAATTTCTACACGCTGAATGAGAAATGGGAAAAAACGAATCTTTCCGGTAAAACAAAAGAAGAAGCGGTGGATGAAAGCCTTACGGCCGCGTTGTTACGGCAATCCCCTCACTTTATAAGCGCTCCCACGCCTCCCGTTTTAAACAAGTCCCTGACGGAAATCGGACAAGGGACCAATGTGGTGGAAATCGAACAAAATCAGTCGCTTCTTGTGAGAGCGAGCACTCCTGTCGTCAAGTTTGTCGCGACCGAAGAAGGCATTGCTTCTCTTGAGACAGTGAGTGCGGATACCATCCGGATCCTGGGGACCGGGATAGGTAGCACCTTCGTCCATATTTGGGATTCCACAAGCCGCAGCACTTTTGAGCTCCGAGTCCTTCAACCTAAATTCATTCCTTCGAGATACCAGATCAGACAGCAGGAAGCGTATGAAAAGTCGCGTTCGTTTAAGATAGGTTATGATAATTCCCGAAGCGCTTTTTACACCGGCGACAAATACAGAGAGATAAATCGAGGAAGCCTTGATTTTGTTCAGAATCTGAGGCTTGAAGGAGACACGCCCTACGGTGCTTTTTCTTCGCACGCTCAGACTCAAAAAGCAAGGGGGAAAACGCTGCTAACAGACACCCAAGTGGCCTTGAAGGACGGGAAAATAGGCCATTACAAAAATTTTAATGTGTTGTTGGGGGATGTGGCCCCTTCGCCCGGGCTCATCGTTTTTCCGGGCGCTCGTGTCCGTGGGGCCGAGGTGGATCATTGGGACGACCAAAAGAGAGTGCAGTGGACGGGCTTTCATGGGAGACAGCAGTCCAGCATTCTAGGGACTCTTACGCCGGGGATTGTGTCTAAAAGGACATTAAACTCCTATCTGGCAGGGGGCGTGGTTGATTATAAAATGAATGACCAAGCGCGGTTTAAGACAGGGTATTTTACCGGCTGGGGCCGGTCGAGGCCGGATGAATTAAATCGGAGAGGGGTAGGTGAGAAAGCGGAGATAACGCTTGGGCCTCACGTAACGTTCAGTCCCGAGATCGATTTTGACAATGAACATTTTGCGCAAAATCATTCCCTCACCACCAGATTTGATAAATTGCGCGTTCGGAATGAATGGAGGGATATCAGCAAGAAATTTTTTACAATGATCGGCGCGCCTTCCCGTCAAGGGGAGATTGGCAATCTCTTGGAGGTGACTTCGGACCCGTTTGAAAACGTCTCCTTGTCGGGAACGCTGGATGTGTTTCGTGATCGGCTGATTTCAAACCCGGAGGATCCGGACGCCTTAAATATCCATACGGATCTTTCGCTGACCACTATCCCTTGGGAAAATTCAAGTCTTGGTTTCAGTCTTCAGGATTTGGACGACACGGGCCGTCTCGGGCCTAACCGGCAGAGAGCGATAGGGATGCAATTCAGCCAACGATTCAATCTCTGGGGCCATCGAGCCACTGTTTTTTCCCGGTACCAGAACCGCGGCAGCCGCATTTTGAATAATTCGTTATCGAATTATGTGCAAAATCAAGTGATTTTTGGCCTTCAGACAGAAATTTTTTGGGGCATTAATTTCTCGATTCAGGACGAATGGAGCGGCGTGAAGGAACCTAACATTAACCGCTTCACACGCCCTCACGCGCTCACCTATAATTTTGATTATACCCACCAGATTGGGGATACGCCCTTTTTTATGGAAACGCGCTTAAGGATCCGCGATGAGGAGGATACGGAGTCCAGCAATAGCTTCATGGCAGGTGAAGATTCGACGGAAATTTCAGGAGGAATTTATTATCGGGAATATGAAGATCTCGAGATATTTTTGACTGGATCTTTTTCCAATTTTAGGCCGGAAAGTCTCAATGCCGCTGACCCTCGAGTGGAGGCGCAGTTTTTAACGGGGTTGAAGTATCTCTTTGATACGGGTTATCGCTGGAGCGCGGTTGGGTCGTTCGAAGGTTATGTGTTTAAGGATGTCAACGGGGATGGCGTACGGCAACCGGATGAGCCGGGAATACCGGGAATGGTGATTGCGGCCAACGACGGCAAAGAAGCGGCGACCAATGAAGAAGGCTTTTATCAGCTTAAATCCATCACGGGCCGAAAAGCGGTTCTCACATTAGACAACTCTAAAATCCCTTACGGTTATACCCCCACGAGCGCTGTGCGGCAGGAGAAAGACATCCTGCAAGGCAAGACCCAGGAAGTGAATTTCAGCCTGACGCCCCGTTCTGAAATCAGCGGGATCATTTATAATGACTTGAATGGGAATGGAAAGTATGAATTAACGGATGTGGGCGTGAGAAAAGTTAAAATAATCTTGGAAGACGGCGCCGTTGCCAAATCCAATAACCTCGGTGTTTATTCGTTCCCGAATGTGGTGGCAGGCGAACACACGGTTTCTTTGGTTCTTACGACCCTCCCTGAAGGTTATTTGCCTTGGGATGTTCCGAAAAAGACATTCGCCGTGTTTGAAGGGATTCGTTTTGAACTCAATTTTCCTCTGCGCGCTGTCCGGAACGTGACCGGCAGGGTCTATAGGGATGAAAATCATAATGGGAATATGGAAGCCGACGAGAAAACGCTTTCTGACGTGAGGATATTGTTGGATAAAAAAGCGGCGGTATCGGACAAAGAGGGGTGGTACCTATTTGATAATCTCAACCAAGGGACGTATGAAATTTCATTGGATAATACCAGTTTGCCGCCGGGGGTTACGGCCGCGTTTTTAAGGAGGAGTCTAGAGATGCCGACAGAACCAAAGACGGTGGCGGATATGAATTTACCCGTGACCGATCGGCGAGATTACAGCGAAGAAACGGTATAGGTCAAAAGCGCGGAATAGTCTCCCGGGGCTTGTGAGGGAGGGACTGTCAGCGTGTATTCGGCCGAGATCGTGTCGCTGGTCCCCTGGGCGTCTGAAGTGAAGATAATCTGAGAAGAGACGGAAACCGGAGTGGGGGAAGCGATTGTGGTTCCATTCGGTTTTAAAGAAGAGGTTTTAAATTTCAGGCGCTCAAGATCTATTTTATCCCCCTCGGAATTTTCCAACGCGCTGTTGATCGTTTGAGTGACTTGGTAGCGATCGCCGGTATTCGATTTTACTTCGATCAATAGGGTAATAGGCCCCACCTGTGTGACATCGATCGCCGAAGGCCGGATATTGCCGAAGCGTAGCTCCGATTGGCCTGTCTGCGAGATGGCTAGTTCCAATAAAGGGGCAATAGAAGCCGTCGTATTTGTAGAGGCTGCCTTTGTCTCAGCGTGGCTTGTGGTCGGAGAGATCATAATGACCGTTCCCAAAATGAGAAGGCGAAAAAGCAGTTTTTTCATAAGTTTGATCGAACTATATCATACGGATTTTAGGATTACAAGGGGGCATCACCGCTAAAAGAGCGGCAAACGGATCAGAGAGCGGTGACGCTGTAGAGTTTAATTTTGTCGCTGCCTGCCTTCCGAATGCTTTCAGTTAGGTGATAGTTTTTATTGGATCTGATTTCTAGTTCTTTTCTGACCGGCTCCGCTAAAATTCTTGCGGAGGAAATTTCGATGATAGGAAGAATGGTACAAGACACTCTGACGCTCGCGGAACGGGTGTCAGCAAAAAGAAGCGTGTCGGCTAAGAGCGAAAACAACATGCCGAAGAAGATTGCTATGAGGGGTTGCGTTTTTAGTTTCATTGTCACGATGCCTTTCGACACCGGCAGCCCAACCGTCCCAACGGGACTTGTGGCTTTGCCCGCTACTGAATCTTCAGCGGGTCCGCCGTCGCTTTGATGGCGGACGCCCCTTCTTCTCAGAAGGTTTGCTTTTACCTTAATTCAAATATACCTGACGTTTTTCACATATTCAAGTTTCTCAAGGGTGCAAATTTTTTCTTAACCATTTGAAATATAATGAGTTATAATTATTTAGAAAACTAATTTAAAATTTTTAATAAGTGGGGTCAATTTTTGAGTATTCTTGATTAAAGAGCTGGCTGGATTGTTATTATTTTTATATAGAAATAGAGTGGTGTTTGTGTGTAAAATAGATACTTTATGTCAAAGGATTTCATGAAAAAAGCCGTTCATTTAAGCCAGTCCGGCTACGAGTTGACGCCGGATGGGCGTTTTGTCATTAAGCAGTACAATGATAAAAGGCCGTTCAGCAATTTCCTTCCGGGAATCGCTGGCCTTTTTGGAACGCCGATGTGGGTATTTTATGTCAATCGAGGGCAAGGGATCGCCAGCTTTGGCACTCGGAATAAAGACGGCGCGATTTTGGAATTTTTTCCGGCGAATAAAGCCTATCAACAAGTAACCTCTCTTGGTTTCCGTACTTTCCTTAAAATTTTCCGTCGTGAGAACGTCATTTTTTATGAACCTTTCAGGGAGGCGCCGGTCACGGCGGCTCATGCACCGGCCCAATCCATGGAAGTCAGTTCGCATGAGCTTGTGATTCGTGAGGTGAATGAGGCCCTGGGGCTTGAGGTCGTGGTCAAGTATTTTACGGTTCCCGGCGAACCATTGGCCGTTCTGGCTAGGGAGGTGTCTTTGACGAACCGGTCCGCGACGGCGCTCGATCTCGAGATGCTGGATGGCCTGCCCTCGGTCAATCCCTACGGCATGAACGAGTTTTTTATGAAAAACATGAGCCGTACGATTGAGGCATGGATGACGGTCGACAATTTAACGAAAAAGGCGCCCTATTTTCATTTGAAGGTAGACGCGGCGGATCGCCCCGAGGTTATTTTGATCCCGGAAGGCAATTTCTATTTTGGCTTGCTGGAAGAGCGGCGAGGCGGCCGTCTTCTGGATCCGGTCGTTGACCCGAGTAGAATATTCGGGTCGATGCTTGATTTCAGCCAGCCCAAGGTTTTCTATCAGCAAACGCCTTTTAAGGCGCCTTTGCGTCAATTGGCCGAGGGCAAGACGCCTTGTGCGTTCAGTCTGGCCTCCTTCTCATTGCCTTCGGGCCACTCAAAAAAAATACGCTCATTTTTCGGCCATGCCAAGTCCATCGAGCTTTTGAATCGTTATGTGGCGCGCGCCAAACGCCCGGATTATTTTGAGAAGAAACGTCTGGAAAATAAACAATGCATCGAGGGGATCAAATCAAGGACGTTCACGGCGACGGCCGTAGCGGCCTATGATCTTTATTGCGGTCAAACCTATCTTGACAACATCATGCGCGGCGGCCTTCCGATTCACTTGGGCGGCAGGCAGGAGAACCACGTGTTTTACGTTTATTCCAGAAAACACGGGGATCTTGAGAGGGATTACAACCGTTTTTTGGTGGAGCCGACCTACTTTTCCCAAGGGGACGGGAATTATCGCGACGTGAACCAGAACAGGCGGTCGGATGTGTGGTTTGACCCGCGGGTAAAAGATTCCGCCGTGAAGACATTTTTGAACCTGATCCAGTTGGACGGTTTTAACCCTTTGGTGATCAAGGGATCGCGTTATCATTTCAGGCGATCGTCCGAGTCCCGTAAAATCCTTACCCATTTTTTCAACCGTAAAACGGCCAGGTTATGCGAAAGTTTTTTAAGCGGGCCTTTTAATCCCGGAGAGTTTTACCGTCTTCTGGAGGAAAACGGGGGGATGACCCCCCGCCGCTTCAATCAATTATTGGAGGCGCTTGTCCCATTCCTTATCCGTGAAGACAAGGCCGAACATGGCGAAGGATTTTGGGTGGACCATTGGACTTACAACCTGGATTTAATCGAGAGCTACCTCGCGATTTATCCTGAGGACAAGAAAAAAATCCTGTTCGAGAAGGAAGAATACACCTTTTATGACAATGACCATCGCGTGAGTCCGCGCCACGAGAAATATTTTCTGAATGAGAGTGGCGCGATCCGTCAATACCGGGCGGTGACGGAGGACAAAGCGAAGGCGAGTTTGTTGGCCAAGCGGGATAAAGGGGCGGCGATCGTACGCACTCGAGGCGGACAGGGCGAAATTTATCAAACGAGTCTTTTCGTGAAACTGCTCTGCCTTTTCACCAATAAACTGGCGTCGCTCGATGCGGAGGGGATCGGGATCGAGATGGAGGCGGACAAGCCCTCCTGGTATGACGCGCTGAACGGCCTGCCGGGGCTCTTGGGCTCTTCGTTGCCTGAGACCTTTGAACTCAAGCGCTTGACGCTTTTTCTGATCCAATCGCTTGAAGATTCAGGGCTTGATTTAAATGAAACGCTTGTTCTCCCGGCGGAGCTCACGGAGTTTATTAAGAAATTATCGACGGAATTGGAGAAACATTTCAGAGACAGAAACCCACGCCGGAATTTCATGTTTTGGGACATGGCCAGCGCCGAAAAGGAAAAATTCAGACAGCGGACTTTCATGGGACTCTCCGGAAAAAAGAAGAAAATCGCGTTCGGCGAACTTAAATCTTATCTGGAGCATGCCAGAGAAAAAATTGAGATGGGAATTGAAAGAGCGTTTGACGCCAAGAAGAAGTTGTACCCCACTTATTTTGAGAACGAAGTCGTTCAGTACCGGATCTTGAAGAAGAACCAGGCCGGGCAGGTTTATGTCAAGCCGCTTCGATTCAAACAAACGCCGCTTCCGTTTTTCCTCGAAGGGCCGGTGCATGCGTTGAAAGTCGAAACGAACCCCGCGAAGCGCAAAGAGCTTTTGAGGGCTGTCCGTGAAAGCGATTTGTACGACGCGAAGCTCGAGATGTATAAGGTCTGTGCTCCTTTAAGCGGCACATCTCCCGAGATAGGGCGTGCCCGTGTGTTTCCGCCGGGATGGTTGGAGAACCAAACGATTTGGCTTCATATGGAATATAAATTTTTGCTGGAGTTATTAAAGAGCGGGATGACCGAAGAATTTTTCAGGGATTTCAAGAAGACGCTTGTCCCGTTTCAGCCGCCCGAACGGTACGGCAGGAGTATTTTAGAGAATTCTTCTTTTATTGTCTCAAGTGCCAATCCGGACGCCTCGCTTCACGGCGCCGGTTTTGTCGCGCGGCTCTCCGGATCGACGGCTGAGTTTTTGAACATGTGGCTGATCATGAATATCGGGAAGCGGCCGTTTATTTTGACTCCCGACAAGAAACTCGCGCTTCGTTTTGAGCCGCAGCTGCCCGCCTTTCTTTTTTTGAAGGAGGACGCCGTTCGTACTTTTGTGAATGAGAAAGGGGAAGAGGTGAAGGTCAAAGTTCCGCAAGACAGCCTCGCATTCCTGTTTCTGGGGAAGACGCTTGTTTTCTATCACAATCCGAAGCGACTTGATACCTTCGGCAAGGTCCGGGTGTCCGTCAAGAAGATCTCATGGCAGACCCCGCGCGGACAGATGATCGAGTTTAAAGGCGATACGGTCCCAAGCCCTTATGCCGCGAAGATCCGGGATGAGTTTGTCCCTCGTATTGATATCGAACTAGGTTAACCCATGTCAAACGTCAAAGTTCGTTTTGCCCCGAGCCCCACCGGCTATCTTCATATCGGAAGCGCCCGCACGGCGCTTTTTAACTGGCTTTTTGCCAGACACGAAGGAGGACAATTTTGTCTTCGCATCGAAGATACGGATCAGGAACGCTCTAAGCAGGAATTCTTGGAAGAGATTTTGAGCAGTTTGCGGTGGCTCGGGCTGGATTGGGACGGGGAGCTTGTCTATCAAAGCAAGCGGACGGATTATTACCGGTCGATCGCTGAGAAGCTGATCAAAGAAGACAAGGCCTATTACGAACCCCCCTCGGGAGGCAGTGAGAAAGCGATCCGTTTCCGAATGCCCAAAACGGGTAAGGTCGGTTTTGACGACTTTTTGCATGGCCGGATCGAGTTTGATCTCGATCAGCACACCTCGCTTGCCGAAGACCTCGTGATCTTTAAATCCGACGGCAGTCCCACCTACAATTTCGCGGTCGTGTGCGACGACGCCGCCATGGGGATCACGCACGTGATCCGCGGGGACGATCACATCTCAAATACGCCGAAGCAGACGCCACTTTATGAGACCTTAGGTTTTCAAAAACCGGTCTTTTGTCATATTCCGCTGATTTTAGGCGAGGACCGCTCGCGGATGTCGAAGCGGCATGGCGCCACCAGCATTCGGGAATATCAGGAGGCGGGTTATTTGTCCGAGGCCGTCGTGAACTACCTGTCGCTTTTGGGTTGGTCTCCCGGGAATAACCAGGAGATCATCCCCAGGGATGAGCTTATTAAAAAATTTGAGCTAAAACGCGTCTTAAAAACAGGCGCCGTTTTTAGCAAGGAAAAATTAGAATGGTTGAACGGGCAATGCGTACGCCGGTGTGACATCCCCTCGCTCACGGATCAGCTGATCCCGTATCTCGAGAAAAGAGGTTATCGGACGAAGGACGGCGACCGCGCGTGGCTTGAGCGGCTTGTCCTTTTATTTCAGGAGCGTATTTTCACTCTGGCTCAATTTCCGGATTTGGCGCAGTTTTTTTTCGAAGATAAAATTGACTACGGCCCGGAGGCGATGAATGAATTTCGCAAAGACCCGCGGTTAAAGCGCGCTTTCGAAAGCTACGCCGGGCTTTTGGAGAAACTGCCGAATTTTGACGTGAAAACCATCGAAGAAGAAAGCCGCGCGCTGATGAAAGAACTGGGGCTGACCGGAAAAGAATTTATTCATCCCTGCCGCGTCGCGATCACGGGCCGAAGCGTGAGCCCGGGTTTTTTTGAGACCGTCTCGCTTTTGGGAAAGAAAAAAGCGGTTGAACGATTGAAAAAAGCCGCCCAGAGTTTTTAAAAAAAAGTGCGGAAGGGGGGATTTGAACCCCCAAGCCTTGCGGCACATGCCCCTCAAACATGCGCGTATGCCAGTTCCGCCACTTCCGCAAAATTTTTCTTAAAAATCCTGCCCCGCTAGGACTCGAACCTAGACAAACAACTCCAGAGGCTGCTGTGCTACCATTACACCACGGGGCAAAGAATGAGTCAAAGAACGTTCTGAAATTATTCGAGCGTGGCCACGAACGTGTTGACCAGTTTTCTTGAATTCTTGAGAAACAGATCCCTTCGGATCAGCACCTCGTGTTTGTTGAGCTCGACGCCTTTCAATTCTTTCCCGTTCAAAGTCAATTTGCTGATGCAGTAGTGCGCGTAGGATATTTTTTTTGGGTTCCGGTAGACCACCTTGACTTTTTTATCCGCGAATTGAGTTTCCACAAACACCTCGTTTGCCTGGTGAAAGTCGCTTGTCGTGAGTTTTGGCGCGAGCAGCAGATCTCCGTAGAGGCCCCGTACGCCGAAGACCTGAGTCAGCATCGTCAGGATCACCCAGCTGGCTGAGCCGGTAAGATAGTGATACAGACCGCGGCCTTCGGAATTGAAATATTCGGGAATGCCGGGATAGATTTTACTTTTTTCTGTGCGAAGGCACATACGGAAGATCGAGTCCAACACTTCACGGCCCTCGTTGATAAATTCCCGCTGGTACAGCGCGTTGGCGAACATCACGACCATGTGGCTGAAGAAGGCCCCGTTTTCCTTCTCGCCGTAGGCGAACGAGAACGCTCGGCCCAAATCCGGCCGGATGCGATGAAAGTCGGTGTTGAGCCGGAAACCACCGTGTTCTTTGTCTTTCAGATATTTTTTAGATGTCTTGAATATTTCCCCGACCTGCTTATGATTGGCTGTGCCGCTCATGATTGGAAATACCTGGCCCGCCAGCGTCATTTGGAGGCCGGAGGGAAAATCTCCTTCCACGCGGCGGCCATGATTGTCATAGTAGCCGTTATACAGTCCGTCACCCGATCGGGTTTGCAGCCATTCTTTCTGACGGGTATGCTCGGCGATAAAATCGCTTTTCTCCGTCAGATCCCGGATGAGCTTTTCGAGGCGGACGCTGATCTTGGTCCCCGAGATGACCGGCTCGACGGAAGCAAAATATTTCTTGAGCCGGTTTTTTTTCGCCTGGACTGAATTATAATCAATTTTCCTGCCCGACGCTCTGTCGAGTAACCAAAACAGCTCTTTGGCGAGCATGACCTTTTTTATTCCTTTCCTTTTTCCGGCTTCTTCCAGTAGCTGTGCGATCTTTCTCAAGTTGGAGCCGTACAGCGTCGTGAAGGCCACGCTTTCGCCTCTTTCGTGGGCCATGTCCAACCCGTCGTTCCAGTCGGCGTTTTCGAGGCGAATGTGATTGTGCTCGCCGACATTGTAAAATTGGACGAGGTGCTGCACCAAGAGATGCTCCAGGAGACTACCTTCGGCGACGCGCCCCTTTTTGGTTTTCAGGTTTTTGCCGTCTTCTTCGCGCCAACTCAGATCTTTTTTTTGAGCGCGCGACAGCTGCATGTCGCGGAAGTATTTCGCGTTTTGAAAAAGAACGTCAAAGTCACCGCTTTGGTGAACGTAAAGCTCAAGCGTTAGATACGGCCAGGCCCCATGATCCATCCAGACGCGCGCGATGTTGTTGCGGTCGGCGACGAACTCGCCGGAGTCCGCGCCGATGATCCCACCACCCGTTTCCCGCGATTGCGAAGCAATCGGTCTGCTTCCAGCGGACGAAACGGATGGTGGGATGATGGTGGCGTTCGAGCCGTCAATCCGCACGCCGTTGAAGTTATTCACGAGAAGCGTCTTTGCCTCCGAAGGGGAGGTGAGAAGCAGGGCCAGGCAATCCTGCCACAGGTCCCGCCAACCCCTGCCGCCGCGGCCATAGTCAAAATCGGGTAGGAATGAATTGCCGAAGAGTTTTCTTAAAGTCGGCTGCAGCGACACCCACCGAAGCCATCCGTCATAATTTCTGTCGTGGGTGTTGAACCGGATCACGTTGATCTTGTTCGACCAGTAGAGTTTATTTTCTTTGAAGGCGTTTTCCGCTTTTGACAGCGAGCCGTATTTTTTGAGCCACTCATCGAGCTCGGACTCTTTGTCCGCGATCCCCAGCATCAGAATAAAGTGGGTTTTCTCCCGCGGCGACAGGCCGATGGTCTTGAAACGAAGCGCGCCGATCGCGGACTTGCCGTGATAGGAGGCACCGTCTCTCTGAGGGGGCTCGAGGTTCTCGATCACGGATTGCGGCGCTTCAAAATTTCCCCCTTCGCCGATAAAGTCAGACACCGTTGAAAAGGCCCCGACCGGATATTCGCCGCTTCCCGAGACGCCCAAGACTCCGTACAGCGTTTCATTGATCTTGTGCCCGCGTTCATTAAAAGTCATCGTGGGTTTCACGACGACTCCGGCGGCATGCGAGATCGCACGGTGGAAGAGCGAGGTCACGTGATAATGATCCCTTAGATTGTCAGCCGAGCGGCCGAAGATGGGGATCGCGGAAGTGGCCGTGATTTTGATCCTTGATTTACCGGTATTCGTGAGACTCACGATCATAAGCTCAAGCGTGTCATCCGTGGCCGGCACGAAATTGAGGATTTCGCATTTTAATCCCAGCGTCTCATTTTCACGGATGACCTTGTGCCAGAGCATGCCCGCCTCGAGCGTCACTTTTTCCGCGTCCCTGCGCGAGAATTTGTTGGCATTTTGGAGGGCGGATACCCCGGTCAGCGACCAAACCTGCTTATGAGCCCCTCGCCCTTCGATGAGAACCCAAAAATTGCGGCTGGATTTCGTGTTATGAAGGTCTTCGATAGAAACGGGGAGGGTCAGAAAGGAATTATGGCTTGTCTTGATGTCTCCGTGGAGGTCCGGGGTGATGCTCGAGAGAATGCCGGCCTCGTTGGCCAGGGGGAAATAAAGACGGCTGACCGTCTCAGGGGATACGACCCTGAAACTTGCCTCTTCGTCAATGAATTGCCATAATGGGTGTTTGCTCATGGTGTTTGATCTAGACCCAGCGTCTGTTTCTTGGAAGCCATCTAATATAGAGCAAATTGATGGCGGATGCAAGACGAATGTTGTAAAATAACTCTCTTTTGGCCCCATCGTCTAGTGGCCTAGGACACTACCCTCTCACGGTAGGGACACGGGTTCGACTCCCGTTGGGGCTATATTTTAGGTCGCTGTTAGTTTACTAGCGACCTTTGTATGTTTAGCCCCAACGGGAGTCGAAGAGAGCTTCGCGCCGACTAACGGGAGGAAAAGCCAACTCTTTGAGAAAAATTTTACCCGTCTTTTTAATCGGCGTCATTTTGACCCTGGGGATTGTCCTGCGTCTGTCCTTTTTAGAGATCCCCAAGCGTACCCCCGATGAAAATTTTTACACGACCTATGCCAAAGAGATCGCTTCCCATGGGAAGAACGCCACGATCGATCTTGTGTCCGCCTATAATCTTGACCCGGCCAATTGGGTTTATCCGCCGCCGACCCGCATCGGTTACACCTATTTACTCGCCGGGTTCATGAAGATCACCCATCGCACGGACGGGTGGGTTGGGAGCCGGGTGTCCGCGGGGTTCAGCATTCTTTCCCTCATTCTTCTGGTTGTCATCGGCCTCAAGTTTTTCAATCCCTGGATCACTTCGGCCGCTCTCTTGTTCTTAAGCGTGTCTCCGATGGATCTGGCAATCGCAAGACGCGTGTGGCAGGAAAGCGCGATGTCTTTCTTAAGCGCGTCGCTTCTTCTTCTGGCGGCCGAGATTTCAGTCCGTCCGAAAAACAGGGCTCTTTTATTTCTTTATGTGTTGACGGGAAGCTATTCTTTGCTGGTGAAGGAATCAGGTGTCATTGTTTTTGGTTTTTGCACGGTTTGGATTTTGTGGGCCTTGATTTTTAAATGGAAGGATTACATCGGGGCTCTCTTTTTGGTCCTTCTATGCGTGGTCGGCGTCGAAGCGGCTTCGCTATTTTTAAAGTGGACTACAGGAGATCTTCAGGCGGTATGGGAGCTTTGGAAACATGTGAAAAGCTCGATGGCGGTCAATTTTTACGCGACCGGCAACCAGAATGTGTCCTGGGTTGATTTCTTGAAGGGGTTCTGGTTTTTGAGTCCGCTCACGGCGGTATTTTTGGCGGCCGGTTTGATTTTTTCGATCCTCAAAAGAAGGGAAGTGCCGTTCGTGCTAACCTGTTTTATAATGTATGTTTTCTGCTTTTTGACTCTTTTTCATTTCTTTAAGAATATCCGTTATGCCAGCGTGATCTACGTGCCTTACTATTTGATGGCCGGATACGGGTTTTGGATCACGGCCGATTTTGTTCGGGCCGGGCTTAAAGATTTTTTCATCAAGTCCATCGCGCTTGCGGCGCTCGTTTTCATCGTGGTTTTTTCCTCGTTGCTGGACACTCGCAATTTTGAGCGGCTCTTTTTGGATAAAAAATTGCAGGATCTTACGGGGAAAAATATCGTGTCCTATTCCATTTATTCCAAGACCGGCTCGGCGGAGAATTAAAAGGACTTAATATTACTTAAAAGATATTAAATTATTATAGCTGCCAACCCTTGCTTTCTCCTAGGGCCGTGATGTAAACTTGCCTATAACATTTTTACGCAAGGGATAATTTTTGACCCTATCTTCAATAGATAAAAAATCAGGCAATGAATCTAAGAATAAACAATCAAAAAGTTTCTTCCAAGGAGAGCCGATCAGTGAAGGGTTCTAACCGCTTTTTAAAGGTCATTTCGACCGTTCTGGTTCACTCCTTTTTTCTTCAACAACTCTCTTACGCCGCTCCCGATCTGAAACCCATTCAACTGGATCTCTTTGAGAAGCCGAAGGTCGGTTTTAAGATCCCCGAGTCCGTCGCTTCGATAGAGGACGCCTATAAAGCCCCTTCAGGCGACAAGCGGGTCTATTTACTGCAAGACGCGCACACCAATGAGTCGGGTCAGATTAATCTCGCAAAGACGCTCGATATCATTCTCCGGAACGAAAAGCCGCTTCGCTATGTCTTTGTCGAGGCGGGCGTCGGCGATGATTCACTGTCATTTTTAAGACCCTATGCCACGCTGGAAAAGCGCAGAGAAGTGGCGCTCTCCTATATTAAGAAGGGCCTGCTTCACGGGGAAGAATACCTCGACATTACTTCAAGCCGCGATTTCAAGCTCTGGGGCGTGGAAGACCTTCCTTTATATATAAAGGCGATCGACGCCTACCGCTACACGGCCACGGAACGAGACAAATTTGAAAACTATCTAAACCAGATCGAAAATACGATCAAAGTCCTCAAGCCAAGGGTTTACAATCCTTGGCTTTTTTCGTTTGACGCGGCCTACCAGAAGTATCTCTCCGCCGAAGGCGGATCCGCCTCTGGCGGAAAAGAGGAAACCTCGCTCACGGATTTCTTTGAGATCCTGACAAAAGAAGCAGAGAAGCGCGATATTTCTCTGACCGGCTATCCACACCTTGTCGGTTTGAAGGATCTGAAAGAAAAAGAATCCAAGATTGATTTTAAAAAAGCCAATGAAGAACAGGCCAAGGCGCTCGCGAGTCTTTCTGACGCCGACCAAAGCGAACTCCTGGAATTGGCGCAAACCACCAAGTCTCCCTTTAAACTCTCCACGCAGGACCACAAAGAAGAAAAGGCCTATTATTTATATTTGGAAGAGAAATTAAAGGCAGTAGACAGTAGACAGAAGACAGTAGACGCCGTGTCTACCGTCTACCGTCTACCGTCTACTGATTATCCTGAGCTCTTTAAATATTTCGATTATCTGAAGCTCGCCAAAAAGATCCAAGCCGAGGACATCCTTAAAGAAGAGAAGGCCTTGGAGGAAAGCGTATTCGCTCGCCTGGCGCAGACGCCGGACGAGAGGAACCTAGTACACGCCGCTAAAAATCTAAGATATTTGAGAAAACTGTTTCTTTTGACCATGACGCCGGAGGAGTTCGCCGACTACAGCGCCGAGTCGCGCGATTTCGATATCACGCACCTGACCGGTTTCTTGAATAAAAAGATTATGGACCTTAAGGACTTTTATGAAAACGCGGCCTTTCTGGAGAAGGGTTTCGACAAGATCGTGGCGCGGGCCGAAGAGTTTTATACGATCACGCATGAAAGGGACCGCGCCTTTCTCGACAACATGTTTTCCAAAATGACGAAAGAGTCCGAAACAACGGCGGTCCTAATTACCGGCGGTTATCACACACCGAATCTCAAGAGTCTTTTAAAGTCTAAAAATATTTCCTACGTCTCGATCCGCCCGCAGGTATTTCATGAAACGAACCAAAAGAAATATGAAAAACTGCTTTTGAATCAACAGCTTGACCCGGCGCTTGTGAATCGCACCATCGCCAATGCCAATAAACTACAATCGCCCAATATGCAAAGCATGGCGCGTCTTGCCGAAGTGGCAAACATGCCGATGGTTTTGGCGGAAATGGCTGGGGCGATGGGTGTGCCGTTAAATGTGTTGCCCAACGGTGCGCGGCTGGCCACTTTCTTGAGTGAAGTTAGAGAAGCTGTTAATTTCATCGATGCTGAACGGGATCGAATTGACGGCAATCAAGCACTTACAAGACTAGCGAGTGAAGAATTAGCTATCCCGCCTTCCATTGCTCGGACACTAGATCATATATCTTATTTCGGCAACTTAAATTTACTTAAGCTGGCTCTTCAAAATATTTTAAATGCAGCCACAATGAAACAACCCGGTGTTTATACCATTCCAAATTATTATTTAAATAGCCTCCGTAAACGTATGAGACAAATGACAACTTTTCTCAATGCTCTGGTACCGAACAAACATGCGGCGGCTCTCGACATAGTAAAGGCCTATTTGAGAAAACAAGGATTTGAAATTGGGGGTCTCGAGGAGAGAATAGAAAGACTCAGCCAGGCCGCTAAATCTGCGGATGTAATCGTTGGCGCGCGGCTGGCGACTCAAGCTCAAATAGAAGCCATGGACAATGTCGATATTATCAATGTTACAAATTACATTGTATTATCAAATGCGGTTCAACAAACTAAGTTATCTTCAACGGAAGAGCAACTGAGTGGTTTACGTAAACGATATACCATTGAAGGTACTTATGAAATTTGGGAGATAACAATTGTCCACAAAGGAGGTGGTTATTGGCTCACTCTCAATCGTTTTCGTAAAGACAGCTTGGCCTTAGGAAAAAAATCAGCGTGGAGCCAGGTGACGTTTGATTCTGAAGACTCTTTAGACAGACTCAGGTGGCTCAGATCGATAGAAACACTTTTGTATGATGCTTCAGCGGCTTCCGCCACAAAGCCGGCGGACTCCTCGCGTCCTGCGGACGCAGGAGCGCGGCTGGCGGATGACAAAAAAACTCAAGAGCCTGAAGAAGCAATAGACATTCCGGTAGGACATGGTATGAGTCTGCGCCCGGCTGTATGGAAATTACAGGAAATATTAAGAGAAGATAAATACGGTTTGGATAAAACGGCTAGACGAGGTTCTAGAGGTTTAGAACACAATACCCTCAGTGTTAAAACTTTTTCAATAATTTTTGACACGCATTATGAAGAGCAACGATCAAATGATGTGCGTTATATCCCACCTATAAAAAAATCATGGACGACCAAAATTCTCGAGGGTGCCGGGATTATCGGAGTCGAAACCGTTTACGATTCTTATGAATCTCAAGAGGGGCCAGTTAAACATGAAATAGTTTTTGGGCCAAGTTGGGTCGACGTCGACGGTCGGAGGGTTATCAACCATCTACGAACTCCGCCCCTGCAAGCGTTGCGCGTCATCCCTGGTAAGATTTTATTGGTGTTATCTCCCGAAGCATTCGAAAAATATCCAGTTAATTTCCATGTTGTCAGAGGCGCGGAATCTGCCGGCTCGCGGCTGGCGACCATCGATCGCATTCGCCAGATACAGGAAAGATTGGTCGAGATTAAGACAAAACTTAGCGGATTAAGCAAACAGGAAAAATATTTAGAAAAGCAGCCTGTGCTTAAACCGAATGAGATCGGCGTCCAAATCGGCTTACTCAATAAAGAAAAGCGGGAATTGACGGAAGAACTTGGACAATTGCAATCTTCAAAAGCCGGCGCGCGGTTGGCACAAACGGGGTACAAAATATTTCACACGGGCTCGTTGATAAACATTTTGTACGAATCTGTTGAACACACGAATATGGGTCTTGAAGAAATCACTCACATTAGTGTGGCTAACGGTGATAAAGAACAAGAGCTTGACCCGGTAAAAGACCTAGGCAAGATACTTCAAAGCGGAAGTCATATTAACTATTGGTCTCCTTTTCCTTCCAAACGTCAATTTGATTGGAGCCACAATCACTGGACACTAAACGACAAGCTCCCTGACTCCCTTCGATCTCAAGTTAGCTCAGGATTAGAGATATTTGTCGAGAAAGAAACTTCTCATAGAGAAGAGGATGCCAGAAAGAAAGGCAGGGTTGTTGTTTATATCACGCTACCTAAATTGGCCGATGAAAAAACTATAGTCAAGGTTGAAGGACAACAGTATTTAAGCCTGCACCCTGTCTATGTCGCCATTGCTTTAGAAAATGCTTTAATCAAGGGATTAACCAGCTTAGATCCGGCTGAAGTGACCAAAGTAGCTCAAAAAGGATTGGATGATTTTGGCCGATCCGGCGCGCGGTTGGCGATCATCACGGAGCTGACGGAGAGACAAACCAAGAGCAGACATTTGTTTAGAAATAACGGTGGAGATACGACTCTGGGAGAAATTTTAGATGCTTTAAGTCTTGCACATCCCGATTGGATTGTAAATGCGATTCAACGGGAATCCCATGTTGGCAGCGGCAAATTCATAAAAATTGATCTTAAGGATAGTGATCAAGAAATCGGCGCGGGCGTTGATTTCAAGGTTTTTCTACCCATCCAACGACTCAAACGGCTGGGTCCCGCGAAACAAAAAGAATGGGATCTCATTCTTAGAGCTATTGTGACGAAGTTGGATCCAAGCGCTTTTACAATTGCCGAGATTCATGATTTAGACATCTCAGGAGGAGCGTTTTCTGACTTATTAACTCGTGAGACTTCAAAAGATAATGCTTATCTTAAGCGAACGGGCGAAAGAAAAATAGTCCCCGGGCATGGTAGACGAAAATACACAGTATACTCATTAAGTAGAGTTGGCTTGAGTCGTGCTCAAGCACTAACAGCCGGCTCGCGGCTGGCGGAATTAAAAAAGGCAAGACGAGAAGGAGGAGGGGTAAAAGGGAATTACTTGCTGACTTTAGCTTCGAGAGTCGCGAGGCGTTTTTCATGGCCCGGGATAGCCACTCGTACAGCATCTTCAACGGCTTCGAGCCTTGTTTCGACGGACGCGAGACGTTCTTTGACTTCATCCATGCTTTCGCCTAGCGCAGTTTGGCCCTCGGCCACTACACGGAACTTAGATTCTAGTCGTTCAACCAGCGCGGCGACTTCGTTTGGCGTGAAACCTCTTGTAGGGTCAGGCATTTCGAACTCCTCGATAACTGAAAGGCCAAGCCTATCAGGAAATATCACCTCTGTCAACTCCACCGGCGCGCGGTTGGCTAAGAAAAAAACGGCTGATTCCCAAAAGCAGACTAAAGCTAAGGTTGTCAAATCTAAGCCAGCTGCGGTAAAACGACAGACGCTATCGGAAGGATTGAGTCGAATAGTGCCGGATACAGAGCCACTGAAGTATATGACTTCGGACGAGCTGGATAAACTTCAGAAGTATTTAGAGGATATAGAAGACAGGTTTTTCTCCGGCTCGCGGTTGGCAGAAGTGGAGAAATTAATAAAAGAATTGAAAGATAATGATCCGAGGGTTTCGGGAAATGCCCGCTTTGTCCTCGGCCTAATCGGTCCGGCTGCCAAGGCTGCCGTACCCGCTTTGATCGACGCTTTGAAAGACAAAGACTCCGATGTCCGCTACTTTGCCGCCCAAGCCCTCGGCCTAATCGGTCCAAAAGCTTACAAAGCCGTCCCCACTCTCACGACAATATCACAAGAAGATTCTAGTGAGTTTATTCGAAAATCCGCCGGTGAAGCTATTCGTCAAATTCAATCCGGCGCGCGGCTGGCGGATGACAAAAAAACTCAAGAGCCTGAAGAAGCAATAGACATTCCGGTAGGACATGGTATGAGTCTGCGCCCGGCTGTATGGAAATTACAGGAAATATTAAGAGAAGATAAATACGGTTTGGATAAAACGGCTAGACGAGGTTCTAGAGGTTTAGAACACAATACCCTCAGTGTTAAAACTTTTTCAATAATTTTTGACACGCATTATGAAGAGCAACGATCAAATGATGTGCGTTATATCCCACCTATAAAAAAATCATGGACGACCAAAATTCTCGAGGGTGCCGGGATTATCGGAGTCGAAACCGTTTACGATTCTTATGAATCTCAAGAGGGGCCAGTTAAACATGAAATAGTTTTTGGGCCAAGTTGGGTCGACGTCGACGGTCGGAGGGTTATCAACCATCTACGAACTCCGCCCCTGCAAGCGTTGCGCGTCATCCCTGGTAAGATTTTATTGGTGTTATCTCCCGAAGCATTCGAAAAATATCCAGTTAATTTCCATGTTGTCAGAGGCGCGGAATCTGCCGGCTCGCGGCTGGCGACCATCGATCGCATTCGCCAGATACAGGAAAGATTGGTCGAGATTAAGACAAAACTTAGCGGATTAAGCAAACAGGAAAAATATTTAGAAAAGCAGCCTGTGCTTAAACCGAATGAGATCGGCGTCCAAATCGGCTTACTCAATAAAGAAAAGCGGGAATTGACGGAAGAACTTGGACAATTGCAATCTTCAAAAGCCGGCGCGCGGTTGGCTTTCGACGAGGAACTTTCTGCGTCTGATCGCCAACAGTTGCTTAATGGGTTGGACAGCATTCTTCTCGAGCATCGACGCAAGAATGACTTGGATGCCCAAGAAAGAGCCCGGCTCTTAGAGTTAAAATCAAAATTGCAGCAAAAATTGGAAGAGACTGAAGATATTAAAGAAGCTCGGCTAGCCCTTGTGAGATATACAATTTTTGGTGCGCGGCTTTCTGCTTCGTCCGCCACAAATCGCGATGGACTTCGCAGAACAGGGGTGGGTCAAGAACCTACTTTTGCTTCGAGTTTTCCTACGCGGGAGGTTAATGAGGGGATTGCTACACGAACGGCGTCTTCAACGGATGTGAGGCGCTCTTCAACGCCCGATAACCGCTCTTCAACGCCCGATAACCGCCCTTCAACTTTCTCTAAGCGTTCGTCGAGTCCTGTGACGCCTTCTGCGACAACGCGGAACTCGGACTTCAATCCTTCAACCAGCGTAGCGACTTCGTTGGGAGTGAATGATTTAGGTTCTTTGGGCATGCCGGCGAATATATCAAAGAACCCTGGACTTGTCAAACGCTATGCTCAAGGCCAGAATGACATAACGGGTGCGCGGCTGACGCGGTCTGTTGCTTCGAACGTATCTTTAGCCCAAATAGGACGGGAAATTAACACATTGGGAGCAGCCGTGTCATTGATTGTTTATGACAGCAAAGAGATTCCCATTATCAAATCTAATAAAAGCTCGGGAGAACAGGTCGTAGAATACTTGAAGCAGGTTCCGGGGCTTCCCAATAGCTGGAATCTTTTCGTTTCCGAAGATGGAGCTACCGCTTATATCATCCAGCCAAAATTTCCCTCTTCTCCAGCGGAAGCAATAGCCGATGGCTCGCGGCTGGCGAAGTGGGTCAATATTCCGGTTCCGCAAGATTTTGCTGAAATTCTTGGACCCGATGACGTCAGTGTATACACACCTGAAACAGCAGTTAATTTAATTCCCGAAAGAATGCAAATCCAGATTTTATCCGGCAGAACGCCCCCGAGACGAATTTTTGAATGGAGCGGGATGGTTTATGCCATCGGCGCCTCCGTTGCGCAGGCATTGGGCTCTATTTTATTTGCCGGTCAGGGGGAAACTGTCAAAGAAGTAGCCGATGGAAACGCCGTTTATCTAAACCACTTAAGCCTTAAAACTTATACCTTTAAGCATCCCAATGAGGCGTTTGTGATTTTGGGTGATGAAGGCTGGCGCGACAAATCCGCTGCTTTGCCGATGGGCGCGATCTATTACCACGGGGAAGTGATCCCATTTACTTCCATTGAGTCATTGAAATCAAGAGTTGAACATCTTCGCAGTTTGGGTGTTCAAGTTTATTTTCAAGTGGCTGACGCGCTTGAAAAGACAGTCGGCCTGGTTGGCAAGGAGGCCCTTGAGGGTCCTACGGACAGTACCTCGCTTCTAGCCATGTTTTATGACTGGAACGAATTTTTGATTCACGACAAGCTTCGTATCGGCGGGATCAGCGGGCATTCCAAAGGGCGTCCTTCTTTGACTCCATTCGATCTGCCGAGTGAAGCCCTGCAAAAAATCGCAAAGGCCGAAGGGATTGATCCGGACTCGACGCAGTATACGGCTTTTGTGAACTCATTCAGAATTCTGACGTTGAGTGAACGTAAAGAAGAGCTCAAGAAAGAAACCGACGTACAAGTCGGACACAGGCACGATCGGATTATTGAGGATGCTAAAAAACTTCAACAGACCTATCCAGGGTTAGAACTAATCACGCCGGGTGACGGCGATGCGTTTCCGCGAGCCCTTGCAATGTCGGGGCTTGATTTAGGCGGCAAAAGACTCTTGGTATTCGGCAGAAGCGGCGCTCAGGAAGCGGCCGCCGCGACCATCATCCAAGGAGAAGATCAAGAAGCCTTTTTTGAAAATACTTTCGTTTCGCCCAGCGCGACAAAGGCAGTTTACAACGCGGATGTTTACAATCATTATTCCGGCCAAGAAAACGATTGGCTTGAGGAGACCAATATACCCGCTTCTATGTCGGGGCTTTCCGCCGATCGGCAAAATATATCTATCGGGAAAGGAATTCTGACTTTTACTTCGGTTACCGGTGCTTCTCCGGAAATCACCGGACCGGCTTTGGCCTTGGATTTGAAAGCCGTGGAGTTTTTTAACGCACAAAATAAACCCATTGCTTTGAGAGATATTCTGGAAATTGACGGTGACGTTGCCGGTAAAGTTGTCACAAGCACTTATTTTGTGGGCCGTGACGGCACCAAAGGCATTATTCGCACCACGTTCAGGGCCTCCAATTTAAAAGAAAGTTTGTACGCTCTAAGGACAGCCAGTCCCGCAGCTAAATTATACTCGGTGGATGGCGGCGCACGGCTGGCGGATTTACAGAAGTCAGAAGTCAGAAAACAGACAACAGAACAATCTCCGTCCTCTGTCTTCCGTCCTCTGTCTGCTGACAACAAAGGTGCGCGGTTGGCGGATGACAAAAAGTCTCAAGAGTTTGAAAAAGCAATAGACATTCCGGTAGGAAATGGTATGAGTCTACGTCCGGCTGTATACAAATTACGGGAAATATTGAGAGAAAATAAATACGCCTTTAATGAGAGCACAAAACTAGGATTCAATATCCTGGACGTCGATCTCTTTAAAATACTCTATAGTAACCAAAAACAAGAACGAAGAGATCTGGTAGGTTATGTCTCAACCGTTAAAAGAGAAACATGGACGACTAACATTTACGAGGGTAATGGGGTTATTGAAGTTCAGGCCGCTCATGAACACCCTGAATACGAAGAAATCAGACGTTATACAATAACTTTTGGTCCGAGTTCGGTTGCGGTCGACGGTAGAAAAGTTCTCGAAAATTTACGTACTCCACCTCTGCAAGCGTTGCGCGTCATCCCTGGTAAGATTTTATTGGTATTATCTCCCGAAGCATTCGAAAAATATCCCGTTCGTTTCCATGTTGTTAGAGGCACAGAATCTGTTGGCGCGCGGCTGGCAACCATTACTTTTGACCCTTTAGAAAGAACTTACTTAATTGCTCAAAACTTGAGAGTTGGTGATTATTTGGCCAAAAACCAAACTGATGGAAACATATGGCGCGTTTTTGAAATAAGAGGTGACATTGCTACAGTGGCTCATGTGGACCGGAACGGTGGATTGTCGACTGCGACGGTTAATCTTAGGATTTCTGATTTTAAGAGTTATGGCTACTCTATTTTTCATCACCCGGCTGGAATTGAAACGATTTCAGGGGATGCCGTCGGATTTCTTAAATTCATGAATGATCAGGAAATTGAAAGAATTTATGATTTGCCGTTGGAATACTCGAACCAAACAAAGCTACCTGGTTTCCATACTTCAAAAACACTCGCTTTTATGTACAAGGAACATTTCGAGCCAGGCGATAAAAAGGTTTTAAGTCGCTGGATTGAGATTGCAAAAAGTAAATATGGGAGTATCAAGGCTGTTTATATACATTTTGACCCACAGGATAATATTACTGCAGGTAAATTCCGTGAAATGGCAACAAATGAGGCCAACGCGTTATGGAATGACGTTACCATGGACGGAGACCGTACGCTGAGTGTGCATTTTGCCGGCGCGCGGCTTGGAAAGCAGCTAGAAGCTAAAAGTCCGAAGCTAGAAGCAGAATTAGCTTCCAGCTTCCAGCTTCCAGCTAATGTGGGTGCGCGGTTGGCGGGCGATCTGGTAGGCCAATTCAAATTTTATGCCAGGGAGATGTTGGAAAATCAGAAAAAAGGAGCTCAAATAAGATTTGAGCCGGCGATCGGAGGCGGCATCGTTTCTTTCATTATTCCCAAAGAAGTATCTTTGCATGATTCCATTTCGCAAGTGCTTTTTAAAACCGCTCAAGAATCAGAAATGACAACAGAGATTGTCGTGTCAGGGGAATATGGGATTCGTGACGGCGAATACAGATTGAAACTCCCTCGTCCGCTTTACGCTGAATTTCTGATCAATTATGCCTCTGCGAACAGAGAAGCCAGTGTTCGTGGCATAGGACGCGTTTTGCAGTCGACTTTGGGATCTGAGACTGAGATTTATTCGTTGGCTGAGTTGCAATCGGAAAACTCACCGATTTATGTGGCGGCCCAAGCGGCCGAGGCCTATGCCAATGAACACCAGATCGGATTGATCACTGGATTTTTGGGTGGCAGGGAAATTTACACAACGAGACGAATTCAAGATGAATCTAATTTACCCTTTCTGGTTGGTAAAAGTAAATTTAATTTACCCTTGCTGGTTGGTGAAATTCTGGCGGAAATTCCTCAAAATACCGAAAATCGATTTGTCGTCCGCGCCAGCGAAAATAGAGTTTATGTAGACGCGATAAACGGCTCGCGGCTGAGTTTATCTGAAAGCGAAAAAACCTATTTCATCGAGCGCGCTTCTTTTACACTACTTGCGATCACGGACGCCACTAAATTAATCTCTTCACATACTGATTTGATTTTATATAAAAACTTGATGAAGGATTTAGCAGAAATTTCAGATTCTCTTAAGAACTTGCAGTCTGAGCTGAATTCTCAAATCGATAAAAATACCGTACTAGATTATTTTTTAAATGTGCACACATCGTTAAGATTATTGCGTCTTACCTTATTTTTTGAAATGACGACGACAAAAAACATGGATGTGGATCTAGCAAAAAATAGACTTGGAGACGCTCGACAGGAATTAGAAAATGCTTTAGTTAAATTGGGGTGGGAACCTTCCGGTTCGCGGCTGGCGATAACCGAGTTCGCGCAAAGAGTGCATGAGCTAGAAAACCAAATACTTAATCGTATCGATGATACCCAGCTCAATGACAAAATGGCGGAGTTTATCGGTGTTTACATGACCGAAGAAGTCTTGGGGGATATGAAACAAAGCATGCTTGTGGACCATGCGCTCTGGAGAGTTTTTCAAGATAAGTCCGTTAGACGTCAAGCGGTCATCGTGACGCAATTTTTGAATCCGTATTCTTTGGCCCAAATTATTCTTGTTACAGTCCTGGCCAGATTCCTTGATGATGACGATGAAGTGAGGATTTTCCTCCAATCCATTATTAATGGCTCGACAATGGGTTTGATCAGTATGAATAAAGTAATTGTGCAAAAAGCTAAGAATGCATTCAGCCACCAGAGCACAGAAAAAGTACAAATTCCATCGCAGAAGGATGATTTGGCTCTGCTCGAAACGGCTTCTGCCACAAAGCCGGCGGACTCTTCGCGTCCTGCGGACGCGGGAGCGCGGCTGGCGAGCTTAGAGGAAAATTTTGGTGTAGTGTTAAAAGATGCTGCGAGCTTACCCCCTTTTATCGGGCAAAGCGTGGGAGCTGCAAAAGCTTTGGCTGCGGAGGGACAGTATCAAGGGGCTCTTGATCGCGTCGCTTACGTCCTTTCTTTAAAAACCAGAGGAGTTGCGATTCCGGACTCAGATTTAACCGCGCTTGAATCTATTGGACAGGAATTGATTCGTCTTATTTCGGCCTCCGCTACAAAACCATCGACGGGCGCGCGGCTGGCGGCAAACAAAATTACACAAAATATCAAAACGGGGAATGGAACCGAGTTTGGTTTGGAAGTTCAGGTGTCGGCTCTCGAAGGTGTTCATACCGCTATTGTTCGTTTAACTGAGCCCGTAAGGAAAGATTCTGAGGCAAGGGCCGCTCGTGTGACTGTGAGCAGTAGAAATGCCGTCAACAAAGACGCAACAACGGAAAGCGTATTTCAAGCCATTCAGCTTCGTCTTGGAAGTTATAAGGGGGCCGTCGACGTGAACAATCTGGAGCATCAAATAGGCATTGTGTTGACGGGATTGACGGCGCCAGATCAAGGTGCTCGTTTGTCCGCAACGGCCATTGAACCAGAGTTATTGGCCAGTGTGGAAGGGCCTCTGGTTTTTCGTGGCAACAATCCTATAAAAGCGCTGTTAAACCGAGAGCGTTCGGTGACGACGAGTGAAGAGTCAACCCAGGTTTCAAAAGTAAAAGATCTCCTGCGCAATAACCCAGAAATCAAACAGGCGGTGCAGGATTTCTTTGTGGGTCTTGAAATTTTCCCAAATCAACAAGGCGAAAACCGCCCGTTGGCTCTTCAAACGGATCAGGTCACCGCTTCCCCTTACACGCGCGTGGTTCATGGAGACGCTTTATCCATTCAGCTTTATGGGGAAGAAATTATCCCGGCGTTTGATTTGAACCAAGCCAAAGAAGAATTGAAAAAGCGCTTAAGCGAAGAGCAACGCGCCACTAAAAACAACCGCACGATCGAGTATCAGATCACAAAACAGGTCCTTGCCTTTGCCGAGGTCAATGACCGCGGCGTCTATCAGGGGTATGTCGAGGTGCCTGTCAACGCGATCAGCGATCAATTGTCCGACGACAGGGAATTTGCGGAGGTGATTGGTTTCCTGCAGGCTTACGCGCGCGCGAGAAAAGGATTCAATATCTTTTTCAGCGGCATTAACGAAAAAATCCTCGGGAAGGCAAGATTCGCGGTCGTGGATTCCGCGCTCGGCGTTCTGGTGGACGAATGGAACTCCGACAAGCGAACGGGCCATATTTCCCTGAATAAACCGGAAAATGCCGTGATCGCGAAGATCAATTTTGTCGATCCCAGCCGGCCGAGCGTCCCTGCGCTGGATCCCAAGCAGGAAGTGGCGGTGCCCACGGCCGGATTTAACGGCGGGAATGTCTCGAATCTGATCGGAGCCGTCGAATTAGGACAGCGGTTGGCCACGGTTTATACGGACATTCGTAAGACGCATCATAACGAGATTCCCTCGGTGGCGGACGAGGATGTGGTGCAGACGATCCAAAAGAGTTCCATTCCCAGACTTGTCCGGGAGCTCACCGGGATCAAATCAGGGACCCTCACGGCGGCGGAATTGCACGACGCCTTTACGGCCCGGAATCTCGCGTCGTATCTAAAATTCGTGATCGAACCTCTGTTAAGATATCTGGATGACCGTTTGAGGGCCATTCAGATCATGCAAAAAGTCGCGATCTTCGCGTAGTGGACTCCGCGCCCATGGGGCGCCCCGTTCGCCGCCACCCGCCAAAACATAATTCCTCTAAAAGTCCGCTAAGTCTCCATTGATAATCCAAGAGTTCTGATTTATAATAAGCGTCTTAAAAAACGGAGGTAAGCTCATGCGTTTAAAAATAAAAATTTCAATCGCGGTTTTTTTCATGGGGATTTTTGCCGTCGGTCCCGCTTTCGCGGCCACCTACAAAGTGGATCCGGACCATAGCACCGTCTCATTCAAGATCCGGCATCTTTTTTCCAACGTTCAGGGGACGTTCAATAAATTTGAGGGGACGATTGATTACGAGCCCGGGAAGCCCGACACCTGGAAAACCAGCGGCACGATTGACGCCGCGAGCATCAATACGAATGTCGAACAAAGAGACAAACACCTGCGCTCGGCCGATTTTTTTGACGTCGAGAAATATCCGACCATTATTTTTAAAAGCGGTGCCGTGAAGGAGGCTACTGCCACGAGCGCGAAAATCGAGGGTGTTTTCACGATGCATGGCGTCGAAAAGCCTGTGATTCTTGACGTCGCGATTCACGGCGTTGGCAAAGACCCCTGGGGCAATGTGCGCGCGGGTTTTACGGCCACAACAAAGATCAATCGCAAAGAGTTTGGTCTCAATTGGAATGAAACACTCGAGACCGGACAGCTTTTGGTGGGTGAGGAAGTAACGATCACCATCGAGGCTGAGGGAATCCTACAACCATAAAAGAGGAGACGAAAGAAAATGGCGAAGAACGCTAAGAAAAGTAAACTGATTGCCGCGTCCATCGCGGGTTTGATGGCGGTGTCAGGGATGGTAATTTCAGGCGCGGCGCAGGCCGCCGGTGAATTGGCGCCTTGCTACGGGATCAATGCCTGCAAAGGTATGGGAGATTGCGGCGGGAAGGGTTATTCCTGCGCCGGTAAGAATGGCTGCAAAGGGCAAGGATTTGTCAAAGTCCCCGCGGACGCTTGCACCAGGATCGAAGGCGGAAAGCTGACCGCTTAAAGAATCAAATGACGACGGCTGTGAAGCGCCAGTTGGGTTGTGGTGTCGGGCTTCGCGCCCAGCACTACGAACGGATCCTGTCGGAATGGCCGACGATGGATTGGTTTGAGGCCATTTCGGAAAATTACATGGATTCCGGCGGCAGGCCGCTAAAGGTCCTCGAAGCGGTGAGGGCACATTATCCTTTGGCGCTTCACGGTGTGTCTCTTTCGATCGGATCGAAGGATGAGCTTGACCGGAATTATCTGAAACGCTTGAAAGCGCTTGTCGAAAGAGTCGAGCCGGCGATCGTGTCGGATCATCTTTGCTGGAGCGGGGTGGAGGGGGAGAGCCTGCATGATTTGCTGCCTCTCCCGTTTACCGAAGAAGCGATTCGATTGGTGGCCGATCACGTCGGAGAAGTGCAGGATTTTATCGGACGAAGAATTCTACTCGAAAACGTTTCGACCTATTTGACCTACAAGCATTCGGTCCTCCCCGAGTGGGAATTTTTGACCGAAGTCGCCAAACGCTCCGGCTGCGGGATTCTTCTTGATCTCAATAATATTTATGTGAATGCGTTCAACCACGAGTTTAACGCGAGAGAATATCTCCGCCACATTCCGGGGGAGCTCGTCGGCCAGTTTCATCTGGCGGGCCACACTAAAAAAGACGGATTTCTTTTTGACACGCATAGCAGCTCTGTTATTGATCCTGTTTGGGAACTCTATCGCGAAGCGTTAAAACTTTACGGGCCTGTCTCGACACTTGTTGAGTGGGACGCGGAGATTCCGGAATGGCCGGTGCTTGCCGAAGAAGCGGCGAAAGCACGGGTTGTTTATAGTAGTATTCGGCGGGGTCCTGCCACGCGTCTTCGGCCGCGTGAGTCTCTCTCGGTCACTTCGAATATAACGAGAGGATTTGTTAGGCAACGATTGGACGCTCCCTGCGAGAGCCTCCCGTCGTCCTCAGCCGCCGCGCCCATCAATATATCACTCATTGAAGTGCAACGCTTAATGAAGTCATCCATTCAGCCAAACGGTGATGAGGAAGCTGTCACACGCCTTGCCCCATTTTTGAATTCGCAGAGAGGCGTTCCGGGGAAAGAACGTATCTCGACGTACGCGTCGGGGTATCTGGCGAGAATCACCGAGGCGCTTGAAGAAATTTACGAAGCCGTGAAATTTGTGCTTGGAAAAGAAGCGTTCACGCAGCTCGCGGAAACATACGCCTCTCATTATCATTCACACGACTACAATTTGAGCCTGGCGGGAAGGCATCTGCCGGAGCATTTGACGCATTCCTCATTTGCCGAAAAACTTCCGTTTTTATCTGATTTGGCAAAGCTCGAATGGCAGATCTCTCAAAGCTTTCACGCGTTTGAAGCGCCGCCTTTTGACCCCTCGCCGTTGGCTGGATTATCCGCGGAGGAATTGGAGTCTTTGCGCTTTTCATTTCAGCCATCCGTGAGCGTCGTCAGTTCCCGATGGCCGGTGCTGGATATTTGGAAGGCAAGAAAAAACCCGATTAAAGAATTGAACGTTGATTTGATCGGCCATCCTCAAGACGTGCTCGTTTTCCGAAAAAGCACCGAGGTTCACTGCGAATCGATCCCCACGCAACAAACTCAGCTCTTGCAGGGCCTTTTGGCAGGCCACGCACTCGGGGAAGTTTGTGAAAAACTGACCGAGTCCGCCGAAGAGGCGCCGCCTCTCTCTGATTGGTTCAGCGGATGGGCCGCGAACGGGCTTTTTTCTAAAGGGAGCCGGGAATTATTGACGAAATAATAGGAAAATTCGGTTTCTTATGGCGATGGGGCAGGATCCCGCGTTTTGAATTCTTAATGAATTCCACCAGGTGCGAGATTTCTTCGGAATGACATTTTTGAATGATCGCGTCAAGCGCCTGCGCGGTATTTAATCCGGATAAATAGAGAAGCTTGTAAGCGTTTTTGATTTCCCGTTTCACCGATTCGGCCAATCCCGCCCGTCTTAAGCCGACGATATTCATGGAACCGATCAATAGGTCGCTGTCATCGACGAGCATATAGGGCGGTACATCTTTTGTGATGGTTGCCATCCCTCCGATCATCGCGTAGCTTCCGATCCGGCAATATTGATGCACGCCGCTTCCTCCGGATAAAACACAATCATCCTCCAACAAGACATGGCCTCCCAGCAATACGGCATTGGTGACCGTGACGCGGTTTTGTATTTCACAATCATGCCCGACATGGGCAAACGCCATGAAATAATTGTCGTCCCCGATGCGGGTGCAGGCGCCTTTCGTGGCGCCGCGGTGAATGGTGGCATACTCCCTAAAGGTATTGTTGTCCCCGATTTTTAAAAAACTATCCACCCATTCGGCTTCGCGGTGTTGCGCTTCATGGCCTATCACGGCACCCATATGGATGTAATTATTTTTTCCGATCAGCGTGCCTTTTCCGATATGGGCATGGTGGAGAATCGTGGTGTTGTCGCCGATGATGACGCCTTCTTCAATCGTGGCGTAGGCGCCTATTTTGACATGGTCGCCTATTTGGCTTTTGGGATCAATTAAAGCCGTTGAGTGGAAATCGTGGTTTTGACTCATAGTATTTGTATTATAGCTCAAAGCCCTTTTCTTGACAACCACAAGGTGTCCGAGTATACTTTCCGAGTATATTTGAAAAGTACCGTGGCGCGTTTTTTAAATTTTTGGTGGTTTAATGGTTTAAATAGGATAAGCTAGTTAAAATCGGTAAAAACTATAAAAGGAAGGAAACATGATGAAGCATTCTAAGGTCGGTTTGGTGGTGTTTTTGGGTTTGACGCTGTTAGTCGCGGGGTGCATGAAGAAATCAACGGATCAGGCGAGTTTGTCGGGGACGGGATTTGATTCAATTGACAAGACCGAGGAATTGGCACAGCTTCCTCAAGCGAATACGGCCAACCAGCAACAGGCCGTAGAGGTTCTTCCGATCGAAACGTCTCCGTCAACCCCCACAACCCTAACAACCGACACGACAGGGGCGCCCTCCGTTCAGACAACCTTGTCCCATAACCAACAAATTCAGACCGCGCTCAAAGCGGCCAATTTTTACAGCGGTAACATTGACGGAAAATTAGGACCCGCTTCCCGCAAGGCGATCAAGGATTTCCAACAGAGCAACGGACTTAAGGTAGACGGCAAGGTAGGCCCGAAGACCTGGGCCCTCTTGGAAAAGTATTTGACGACGGAAACCTCCGGAAATTAACCAGTTTACCCGGCATTTTTTAACCTCGTTTTTTGTTCTTATACTTGCCTCGTGTGCGCACGCCGGCCACGAGACCGGTAGCGGGACGGCAGTCATCAAAGGCACCGAAGCGAATTCTCCCCTCAGCGGGAAGGTGACGTTTCAAGAGACCGCGGAAGGATTGAAAGTTCACGCGGAGCTTCAAAACGTTCCTCCCGGCAAACATGGTTTTCATATTCATGAGAACGGCGGTTGCGGCGACAGCGGCAAAGCGGCCGGTGGCCATTACAATCCGGAAGGGGCGCCTCATGGGCTTCTTCTGAAGGATGGCCTTTCGCATGCGCATGCTGGCGATCTTGGGAATATTGACATCGCGGCCGACGGAACAGGAAAGCTTGACGAGGTGATCCCAGGGCTTACCCTGAAAGGCGGAAAATACAATATTCTTGGAAGATCCGTGATCCTTCACGAGAAAGAAGATGATTTTGGACAGCCGACCGGAAACGCGGGCGGAAGAATCGGTTGCGGGATCATTGCCGAATGAAGCGTTTTCTTGCCGCCCTCTCTTTGCTATTTCTCGTCGTTTTATTTTGCGGCGCCCGCCAGTCTTTGGCCGGCGAGAAAGAAGATTTTGTCACGATCGGGCTTGTGGCCCCTTTGACAGGTGACCAGGCCTATGTCGGCGCGGGCGTCATGTATGGGGCGCAGATGGCGGTCGAAGACGCAAATGTCAAGGGCCCCATTTTTGGAAATACGCGCCTTAAATTCACCGCGCTGGACGACCAACACAATCCCACGCAGGCCGTGCTTGCCGCCAACAAGCTCGCCGCTGAGCCAAATGTCATGGGAGTGGTCGGCCATTTCAACTCAAGCTGTACAAAAGCCGCCTCGTCCATTTATCACGAAACGGGCCTGGTACAGATCACACCCGCCTCCACGAACCCGGAGATTTCCCGCCAGGGCTTTGACACTTTTTTTCGCGTTTGCGCTACCGACGATGTCCAGGCGCCAGCCGCCGCCGATTTTGTCTGGAAAGAGTTAAAGACAAAAAAAATCGTGATCGTGGACGATAAAACGACCTATGGCAAGGGGCTTGCGGACGAGTTTGAGAAGAGGTTTAAAAAGCTGGGAGGCGCTGTTTTGAGCCACGACGGAATCACGCAAGGCGAAAAAGATTTTACCCCGCTTCTCACGAAGATCAAATCCTTGGGGCCGGAGCTTGTGTATTTCGGAGGCATCTACCCGGAGCTGTCACTTTTGATCAAACAGTCGAGAAAAGTGGGGCTCGAGACGCCGTGGATGGGCGGCGACGGGATCTTTGATGTAACGCTGATCAAACTCGCGACGCCCGAGCTCGCCGAAGGCACTTACGCGACGATGCTCGGCGTGGATCCGCATTCGCTGCCGCAAGCACAGGATTTTGTCACGCGATTTGAGGCCAGGCATGGGGAAATAGGTTCGTTTTCCGCCTATGGCTATGACGCGGCCAATGTCCTGATCGAGGCGATCCGCCGCGCTGGCAGAAAAGACAGGGAGGCGGTCTTGCGTGAGGTCAGGAATACCAAGGATTTTCAAGGGATGCTCGGCGTGATCAACTTTGACGAAAAGGGCGACGCGGTCGGAAGAAGCATAGGCATCTTCAAGGTAGAAAACGGGAAATTCAAGTTTTTGGAAGAATACAAACCTTGAAGCCCGTCAACATATTTTGAGCGCCGGACTGGAACTTTTCCTTCAACAAATCTTAAATGGCCTAACCATCGGCATGGTGTACGCGCTGATCGCGCTGGGGTACACGATGGTCTACGGAGTCATCCAGCTCATCAATTTCGCCCATGGGGAAGTCTTCATGGTGGGCGCGTACCTGGCGCTGACCGTGATCTGGATATTCGCGTCTTTGTTTCCTGGGGCTCCGTTCTGGCTGGTTTTAATTTCCCTGCTTCTTTTTTCAATGTTGGGGTCCGCGTTCCTGGGTGCCGCGATAGAAAAAATAGCGTATCGGCCTTTGCGCGGTTCTCCAAAACTCACGGCGCTTATCACCTCGATCGGCGTGTCTTTTTTCCTTCAAAACGCGGTCATGCTGATCTACGGACTAAAAGAGCAGAGCGTGCCTGAGATCATTCCGGACCTGCGCTGGCATGCCGGCCACCTGTCCTTTTCGCTGATTCAACTGATCATTTTCACCACGTCGCTTGGATTCATGTTTTTTCTTTCCTGGTTCATCAAACATACCCGAACCGGCAAAGCGATGAGGGCCTGCGCTCAAGATCCAGAGGCCGCGCAGCTCGTGGGTATTCCGATCAATCAGATCATCCGAACCACGTTTGTTTTGGGTTCGATGCTGGCGGCCGTCGGAGGGGCTCTCTTCGGGATGTATTATGGCAGTATTAACTTTCATGACGGTTATTTGGCAGGCCTAAAGGCGTTCACGGCTGCCGTGTTTGGCGGCATCGGGAGCGTTCCAGGCGCCATGATCGGCGGGATCTTACTGGGCGTTTTTGAAGGGTTGGGCGCCGGCTATATTTCTTCCGAGTGGAAGGATGTTTTTGCTTTTCTTCTTTTAGGTGCGGTGCTGATATTCAAACCGTCAGGGATATTAGGTGAGCATCTCCCGGATAAAGTCTAGAAGTCATCGCAGTCCGAGGAGGGTTTTGGGATGACTTCTAAACATCCCTTTTCCTTCCAGGTGGTTTTGTTCCTATTTCCGTTCGTTTTATTCCCACTCTTGGACAAAAATACCTACCACATCGATTTGTTGACCAATGTGGGTATTTATGTGCTCTTGGCGATGGGACTGAACGTAGCGGTAGGTTTTACCGGCCTTTTGAATCTCGGATACGCGGCATTTTTCGCGCTGGGCGCTTACACCTACGCGCTCCTCAATCTTCATTGGGGCTGTTCCTTTTGGATCGGAATGCCGATCGCGGGAATGGTGTCCATGATTTTCGGGATCGTCATCGGACTTCCTTCGATTCGCGTGCGCGGCGATTATCTGGCGATCACAACCTTGGGTTTCGGAGAGATCGTCCGGATCTCGTTTAATAATTTAGACGCATGGACCGGCGGTCCCAACGGAATTTTGGGGATCGACCGACCGCGGCTTTGGCTTCCCGCCTTCGAGGGTGGATTTCATTGGAAGCTCTGGAGTTTTTCCGTGAATCCGACGCCTTATTTTTATCTGGTGCTCGCGCTGGTGGCTGTCACGGCCACTCTTTTGTTCCGAATGAGCGATTCAAAAATGGGAAGGGCGCTTGTCGCGATTCGCGAAGACGAACTCGCGGCGTCCTGCATGGGCATTCCGACGCTTAAGATCAAACTGATTGCCTTTGGCCTCAGTTCTTTTATCGCGGGCATGGCCGGCGCGGTGTTTGCTTCGAAGCAAACGATCGTGACGCCGGATAGCTTTGACTTTGTCCTGTCGGTGCTGATCCTGGCCATGGTGGTCTTAGGGGGGATGGGGAACATCTGGGGTTCGGCGCTCGGCGCGCTTGTACTGGGGACGCTGCCGGAGTTGTTGAGGGGTTTCGCCGCTTACCGGATGTTGCTTTTCGGGCTTCTCATGATTTTGATAATGATCTTCCGTCCCCAAGGGATTCTCGGAGGGCAGTTGATCCGTCGCGAGCTCGCGTCCAGGCGGAAGGAGGCGGACAATGACCCCACCACCTGATTTGTCCGCCACGGGCGGACGACATGAAATGTCCGATCCTTTGGATCGAAAATCAGGTGGTGGGGTGAATCTGCTTGAGGTGAGATCCGTCTCAAAAAATTTTGGCGGAGTGGCCGCTCTAAAAAATATCAGCGTGGGGGTGAACGATCGAGAGATCGTGGGCTTGATCGGCCCCAACGGAGCGGGTAAAACGTCTTTTTTTAATTGCATCACTGGACTCGTGCCCATCGATCAAGGAGAGATTTTCTTTAAGGGGAATTTGCGGTTGAACGGTTTGCCGCCTCATCGGATCCTGGAAGCGGGTGTCGCACGGACATTTCAAAATTTGAGGATCTTCAAACACATGACGCTGTTGGAGAATGTCGCGGTTGGGTTTCACGCGCGCACACGCTCCGGACTTTGGGACGTTTTTTTGAGGACACGGCGTCTGAGGGTCGAGGAGAAAAAGATTTTCGTCGGCAGTAGGGAGCTTTTGGCGTTTGTAGGGCTTGAAAAACATGGAAACGACATCGCCGCTTTTCTTCCCTATGGTTATCAGAAGCGCCTTGAGATCGCGCGGGCGCTGGCCTCAGATCCGAAACTGCTTTTGCTGGATGAGCCGGTCGCCGGCATGAATCCTCAGGAGAAAAATGAGATCATCGCGCTCGTGCGCAAGATCCGCGAAAAAGGCATCGCCGTTTTATTGATCGAACATGACATGAAAGTGGTGATGCCCTTGTCGGACCGCGTGATCGTGATGGACGAGGGGGCCAAGATCGGGGAGGGACTTCCCGATGAAATTCAGAATAACCCCCGCGTCATTCAAGCCTATCTGGGAGAGGGTTAATGCTCGAGCTAAAACATGTTTATACCCGTTACGGCAAGGTGGAGTGTCTTAAAGGGATCACTTTTTCGGTGAACCAAGGAGAGATCGTGGCGCTCCTTGGGGCGAATGGCGCTGGAAAGACCACGGTGCTCAAAACCATTTCAGGGTTGATCCATCCTGTCGCCGGTGAGATTTTATTTCAGGGAAAACTCATTTCTTCCTTTTCGCCCGAAGAGATCGTGCGCCTGGGAATCTGTCATGTGCCTGAAGGCAGAAAGATCTTTCAGCGGCTCAATGTGCTTGAAAATCTGGAGCTCGGCGCTTTTATCCGCAGGGACAAATCGTCAATTCAAGAGGATTTGGAGAGTGTTTTTCAGGTGTTTCCAGCGTTAAAGAAGCGGCTGAGCCAAAAGGCAGGCACGCTTTCGGGGGGTGAACAACAGATGCTGGCGATCGGCAGGGGTCTTATGTCGCGGCCTTCGGTGCTGCTCCTCGATGAACCGTCGCTGGGGCTTGCGCCGATGTTGGTCTCCATGATTTTTAAAATCATCGAGAAGATCCATGAACAAGGCAAAACTATTCTTCTCGTGGAGCAGAACGCCCGCATGGCGCTTAAAATAGCCAAAAGGGCCTACGTTCTGGAAACCGGCCAGCTGGTATTAGAGGGAAGCGCGGAAGAGATGCGCTCGAGCAAGGCCATTCAAAGCGCCTATCTCGGGGGAGGTGTTCAACACTAGGTTGCGCTCTTTTTAAGGACAAAAGAGAGTTTGCCCGATTTGTTGACCGTGATATCGAGGAGCTTTTCCTGAAGCGCTTTTTTGTGTTTGGCGCACAAGAGGACCGGAAACATCTCATTGGGCATCGGGACCACATTGGTCACCGTTTCGACCTCGACCGATTCGCTGACGCCGCAAACCGAACACACTTTTTCGAGCATGATTCCTCCAGGCCTTTTGCGCAAGCTGGCTCATTTATTTTAACACAAATAAATTTTATCTCATCGCTTAAAGTTTTTTATGATAGGATGTCGGGATGGTTACGCGCCGGTCGCTCAATAAATTGGAACGCAAGGCCCATATGAGCATCCACCACACCAAGGAAGTCAAGGATGGGGATGAACCTCTGTCGAGTTTCACGAAGGACCGGTTTGGGAAAAAGCACAAGGTCGTTTCAAAAGAGGGTGAAGAGGATCAGCGTCATGGATAAAAAAACGCGGCGAGCCGCCTTATTCTTGGCGAGTGTATCGGCGGGATTTGTTTTAGCCGTTAGCGCGTATGGTTCGGAACTGGCGACGGCTGGTCGCCGGGGGACGAATATCACGATTGATACGAATGATCTGGGTCCGATTTCGTTGAATGAAAAGACCGAGGCAAAGGAAAAAAAGCCCGTTATTTTTAAAGATGATAACGTGTCTTTTGACTTTAACGATAGCTTGGAACCTAATATCAATACGCGCTTTTAGACACGTTGATGACTTGGATTCGATGGAAATCGCAGATGTCGCGGTCGTAGGCGCGGGCGCGGCGGGGCTTGTCACGGCGATCATGGCCGCGCGAGTGGCCGGCCATGAGGCCGGCCGGCCTTTGGCCGGAGTACGTTTTAAGATCCTCCTTTTGGATAGCCGCGAAAAAATAGGCGCGAAGATCCTGATTTCAGGCGGGACACGCTGTAATGTCACCAATCAAGAGGTCACGCCTTTCGATTACCAAGGGGGTCCTGCCCATTTTGTGAAACATGTGCTCGAGTCTTTCTCCCCCGCCGAAACGATCCGTTTTTTTGAAGAAATCGGCGTCGAGCTTCTTCTTGAGCCGAGCGGTAAGTATTTTCCCACGACCCATTCGGGCAAGACGGTGCTTGAGGCGCTCTTAAGAGAAACCGACCGGCTCAACATCGATTTACAAAAAGGTGTCAAGATCCACATCATTACAAAAGAAAAGGATTTATTTCATTTATCGGGCCGAAGGGGCGCGGACGCTAAAGAATCCTATCAAGTGACCGTGCGCCGCGTCGTGTTGGCGACAGGGGGATTATCCTACCCTGAGACGGGCAGTGATGGCACGGGCCTTGTGATTGCCAAAGATTTCGGGCACACAATCGTCCCGACCGCGCCCGCCCTGACGCCTTTGACGACCGAGGATGAGGATTGGAAGGGTTTAAGCGGGATCACGGTGCCGGCCCGGCTTTCTTTTTTCAAACAAGGGAAAAAACAGGCGGATGCCGAGAGCTCTTTTTTATTCACGCATTTCGGTTTCAGCGGACCCGCGGCGTTGGATATCAGCCGTCATTGGGCCAAGACTGCCCCCACCGACCAGCCGCGCATCGAGGCAAGTTTCCTGCCGCGGGAAACGGAGGAATCGTTGAAGCGGCGTTTCGAAACGTATCGAGGAAAATACGCGGACCGATTGCTTAAAAGTTTTTTCGTCGAGGAGTTTTTATTACCGGAGAGATTTGTCGAAATTTTCTTGAAAAAGACGGCAATGGATGGCCTCGTAGCTGCTAGGACCCCCGTGGGGAAAATAAAAAAGAGCACGTTCTTGCATCGTTTGTTAAATTATCTCCTTCCGATCACAGGCGTCGTGGGCTATAAAAAGGCGGAAGTCACGGCCGGTGGAGTCGATTTGAGAGAAATCAAGGTTTCAAGCATGGAGTCGAAGCTCGTCGCGGGCCTCTATTTTACCGGGGAAATTCTCGACGTGGACGGCCGGATCGGAGGGTTTAATTTTCAATGGGCTTGGTCGAGCGGGGCGCTCGCAGGCCGCAGTGCCGTGAAGGGGCTAGAGTTGCCGGTCAAAAAATTATGAGCGACAAAATTCCCATGAGCCGTGAAGGCTATGAAAAGATGATCAAAGAGTTGGAGCATTTAAAGACCGCGAAGCGCCGCGAGATCGCGGAGGACATCGCGAGAGCCAGGGCGTTCGGAGACTTGAAAGAAAACGCAGAATATGACGCGGCCAAGAATAGCCAGGCGCTTAACGAGAGAAAGATCGCGGATATGGAGGAAAAGCTTGAGCGGGTGCAGATCATCGATGAGACGAAAATCCCGAAAGACCAGATTTTTATCGGCGCGACCGTGAGACTTAAGGACCTCGGCACGAACGAAGAGATCAGCTATTCGATCGTGACTCAGGATGAGGCCAATTTCGATGAAGGGAAGCTCTCGGTGACCTCTCCGATCGCGAAAGGGCTTTTGGGCCTAAAAGTAGGGGACACGGCTCAGATCAAAATTCCCGCTGGCATTCTCAAGTACAAGGTTCTAAAGATCTCTCGTTAAAATCCTCGATCAGTTTTTTCATTTCGGGAGCTGAATCGCAGCGGTTCACCGCGCCGCGAAATTCCGCAACCCCCGGCAAATTTTTGAAGTACCAGCAGGCGATCCTTCGCATGTGTAAGACGCCCGCCCGTTCGTCACGGTATTTCAGTTCAAGAGCCATGTGCTCCAAAACAACCTTCTTTTTTTCCTCAACACCTGGCTCGGAAAGGGCCGTCCCGTTTTCCAGTGCGCTTTGTATATTTTTAAAAATCCAAGGGTTTCCTAAGCCTCCGCGCCCGATCATGATCCCGTCACAACCGGTGATTTGGCGCATCCGTTTTGCGTCTTCGGCGTTCATGACATCGCCGTTCCCGAGAACGGGTATTTTGACCGCTTCCTTCACTTTACGGATTGCCTGATAATCCGCGTTTCCCGAATAACCCTGCACTCGGGTGCGTCCGTGAACCGTCACGGCGTTCACGCCGCACTCTTCGGCGATTTTAGCGATCATGACCGCTTCATTGCCGGACGCGTCCTCCACACCCAACCGCATCTTGACCGTGACCGGAATTTTTTTAACGGCGCGTACAACCGCTTTAAAAATCTGCCGTGCCTCATCGGGCCTGGCCAAAAGAGCAGAGCCCGCGCCTTTGCCGGCCACTTTCGGCACCGGACATCCGAGGTTCAGATCAAGCAGGTCGTAACCCAGATTTTCCACGATCGCGGCCGCCTCTCCCATCGCCTCGGGCCGGCAGCCCACAAGCTGCGCGCCGAGCGGTTTGTCCTCCGGGACGGTTTTCATCAGCTCCTCGGTACCCTCGTTTCCGCGGATCAGGGATTCGGCCGCCACCATTTCCAGAAAGCAAAATTCCATCCCATAGGCGCGCGAAATCAGGCGATAGGCCAGGTCTGTACAGCCCGCCATCGGGGACTGAATGATGTTGGATTTCAATTCTAAGTTTTTCAGTTTCAACATGACGTCTATCTTAACATGGGCTGGGGTCAGACCCCTCTAATTTTTTATTTTATTAACTAAACAGGTAAAACGGCTTGACTTGGGCGGCTGGTATGGGGTATACTCTCGCTCAAGTGAATTTAAGATTAGCTTAAGGCGCGAAAAACCCTCGTTTGTGCGTGAATTCGCCGGACGAGGGTTTTCGATTTTTAGAACAAAATTATGAGCTTACAAAAAAACATTAGAAACATAGCGATCATCGCACACGTGGACCACGGCAAAACGACGCTCGTGGACGCGATCTTGCGCCAGACACGTGTCCACCGGAATATCCAGGAGATGGGGGAGCGTATCATGGATTCGATGGACTTGGAGCGCGAGCGCGGCATCACGATCCGCGCCAAGAACGCGAGCGTGATTTACAAAGACGTGAAGATCAATATCGTGGACACGCCCGGGCACGCGGATTTCGGCGGAGAGGTCGAAAGAACCTTACGCATGGTGGACGGCGTACTTTTGGTCGTGGATGCGAAAGACGGCCCGATGCCCCAGACGCGTTTTGTTTTGCGCAAGGCACTCGAGCTCGGACACCGCGCGATCGTCGTGATCAACAAAGTAGACCTGCCGGACTCTCAGATCGAGGACGTCGTGAACCGGACCTTCGATCTTTTCTGCGAATTAAACGCGAAAGACCGCCAGCTTGATTTTCCGATCGTTTACGCTTCGGCGGTCCAGGGCACCGCGACATTAGACATGAAGCACCCTTCTGACAATATTTATCCGCTTTTAGACACGATCCTTGAAAAAATTTCTCCGCCCGATGTGAATCCGGAAGACCCACTTCAAATTTTGGTGTTGGCGCTTTTGCAGGATTCTTACAAGGGAAAGATGGGGATCGGGAAGATCATCGCCGGCTCGATCGAAAAAGGACAAATGGCGGCGCTGATTCGCAGAGACGGCCAACAGGTCAATGCCAAGGTGACGAGCATTTTAACTTACGAGGGTCTTGAACGCGTCGAAGCGGAGAACGCCGTCGCGGGGGAGATCGTGGCCGTGGCGGGATTTGAAAACATAGGCATCGGAGAAACGATCACCGATCCGAATCAACCAAGACCGCTTCCGGTTCTAACGATCGATGAGCCGACGGTGCAGATGACGTTTGGCGTGAATACCAGTCCTTTCGCGGGACGCGAAGGAAAATACGTCACCTCGCGCGTGATCCGCGACCGACTTTTCAAGGAGCTTGAAACCAACGTTTCGCTGCGCGTGACCGAGACGGATAGCCCGGACACATTCCTTGTCGCCGGCCGGGGAGAGCTGCATCTGGCGATCCTGATCGAAACGATGCGCCGCGAGGCCTATGAACTACAGGTTTCACAGCCGGAAGTGATTATTCACGAAAAAGACGGAATAAAACAGGAACCTTTCGAATTTTTGATCGTGGACGTGCCGGCGGACTATCAAGGAGCGGTGATCGAGGAGATCGGAAAGCGTAAAGGCATTTTGAAAAACATGCTGCAGAACCCGACCGGAGAACTTCACTTGGAGTATCAGATCCCGACGCGTGGCGTCATTGGTTTAAAAGGCGCGCTGATGACCAAGACCCGCGGCACGGCGATTGTTCATCACGTATTTGAAGAATACAAGCCCATGCTTGAGGAAATGCTGAACATGATTCCGCATGGCTCTTTGATCGCGAGTGAGTCTGGCAAATCAAACGCCTACGGGCTCTCGAACGCTCAGGAGCGAGGGGATCTTTTTATCGGCGCGGGTGTGGATGTGTACCAGGGAATGATCATCGGAGGAAATTCGAAAGGTGAGGATTTGGACTTAAGCCCCTGCAAAACGAAAAAACTGACGAACATGCGGTCGAGCGGCTCCGATGACGCGATCGTGCTAACGCCGCCGCGCGAAATGAATCTGGAGCTGGCGATCGAATACATCGGGCCGGACGAGCTTGTCGAAGCAACGCCAAAAAATATCCGGCTCCGTAAAAGAGTGCTCGACCCTCTAGCCAGAAAACGCATCAAGAGGCAAACCGCATGAGCGGGGAACGGCTTCAGGTGGTACTCGCGCGTTTCGGACTGGCGAGCCGCCGCGGCGTGGTTTCCTTGATTGAGGAAGGCAACGTGACCGTGAACGGTCAAGTCGTGCTCGAGAAAGGTTTTCGGGTCAATGCGGCATCCGATAAGATCACGGTCAACGGCGAGCCGCTTCCTTCGGGCGCTTCTCCTGAAAAAAGATATTTCATGTTTAATAAACCCAAAGGCGTCATGACGACCATGCAAGATCCTCACGCGGAGCGGATCGTCGCCGATTTTTTTAAAGACGTCTCAGTCCGGCTTTTTCCGGTTGGGCGTCTCGACCGCGATACCACAGGGCTGCTTCTCATGACGAACGACGGCGAGCTGGCCTTCCGATTGATGCACCCCAAGTTCGGAATCGCGAAAAGATACAAGACGAGGGTGAGTGGTTCCGTGACCGAGGAGAAGATCAAGCGCCTGGAAAAGGGGATCCAGTTGACGGAAGGAATGACGGCCCCCTGCAAAATTGAAATCGAGGCGACCAGCCCCAAAGAGACGCTGCTTTATGTGACGCTGCATGAAGGGAAGAAAAGACAGATCCGCCGAATTTTTGAAAAGGTCGGCCATCGCGTACTCGAACTCGAGCGGTTGAACTATGGGCCGCTTGCTTTAGGGGACTTGAAGCGCGGCGATAAAAGAGAGCTCAAAGGCACCGAGCTGAAACAGATCAAACAAGCCTTGGAACATGCCAGCGCTTCTCGTTGAAACAAAAAATTTATGCAAAGTTTATCCGGAAACAAAAGCGCTGGATAACCTTTCTCTTCGTTTAAACCGCGGTGAAATTCTTGGACTCCTTGGGCCCAACGGCGCCGGAAAAACAACCGCGATCCATATCCTGCTCGGACTTCTGGCCCCCACCTCCGGAGAGGTGAAGGTCTTCGGAATGTCCCCTTTCACAAACCGTTACTCCATCGCCCAACGGCTCAATTTTTCCTCCGCTTATGCGCAGCTTCCCTCCAACTTGAAAGTCATTGAGAATCTTACTATCTTCTCAAAAATCTATGGAGTCAAAAAATACCGGGAGAAAATTGACACTCTCCTTGGGCTTTTCGAGGTATCTCATTTGAGAAACCGGCTGACCGGCGCTCTCTCGGCAGGGGAAAAAACAAGATTGAATCTCACGAAATGTTTTTTAAACGACCCGGAACTTTTGCTGTTGGACGAACCCACCGCCAGTCTTGATCCCGAAATGGCGGACACGGTGAGAAAAGCGTTAAAGAAAATCCAAAAGGAAAAAAACATGGGGATCCTCTATACCTCTCACAACATGCCCGAGGTCGAGGAGATCTGCGACCGCATTCTTTTCATTCACGAAGGACGAACCATCGCCGAAGGCAGCCCCAAAGACATCATCGCGAATTTCCAAAGTCAATCCCTGGAACAGGTATTTATAAAAATCGTCCGGAGCGGCGACCTGATATGGAAGAAGGAAGGTTGAATGGAATCCGTCAACAGAATCAGCGGAATGTTCCTGCGCTACGTTTATTTACACAAACGCAGCCTGCCGCGAACCTTCGAGATTATGTTTTGGCCGGTCATGGAACTTCTGGTGTGGGGATTCGTGGCGGTCTACATCCAAGACGTGTCCAAAGACACGTTTTCAAAAATAGCGGTCTCCCTGATCAACGCGATGATCTTCTGGGACATTCTTTATCGCAGTCAGCAAGGTGTCAGCATTTCTTTCATTGAGGATATCTGGACACAAAATATCGTGAATCTTTTGATCTCGCCCTTAAGAATCTGGGAATGGATATTCGCGACTTTTCTTTATGGCTTTTTGAAAACCCTGATAATCACGCTGATCCTGGCCGTGATCGCTTTTTCTCTCTACCATTTTAATTTGATCTCAAATCTTCACCTGTATTTGATCCCTTTGGTATTTAATTTGCTGTTATTTGGATGGGCGCTCGGGATATTCACGTCGTCTCTCGTGATCCGATGGGGGCACGCGGCCGAGGCGCTGATCTGGGGCGTCCCCTTTCTGATACAGCCGATTTCGGCGATCTTTTATCCCTTATCGGTGCTCCCTCCCTGGCTTCAGGTCATTTCCAGAATCCTGCCAAGTACCTATGTTTTTGAAGGGATGCGCGCGGTGATCCAAACTCGTGAAATGCCCGTGGAATATATGGTTACGGCCCTATTGCTAAACCTCGTCTATTTTGTTTTGGGCGGGTTATTTTTCAACTGGATGTACAAACAGGCGAGAATTTCCGGAAGATTGGGCCGGTTGGGAATGGACTAAAGCATTTTTGTTGCACTATCTTGATGAGCGAGTATAATTACTTAAATAATCAGGGAGGCATAAAAAAGTGATGCGTAAAAGTTATAATCCTATTTCATTATTTTTTCTCGCAAGTCTTGTATTCATTGCCGGTTGCGCCACGACACGCGCGAAGCGTGATACGACGGCGGACCTTCAGAGTCAGGTCACCGAGCTTCGGAGCCAGCTGCAGACCAAAGATCAGGAGATCCAGGAACTGCAGGCGCGGCTTGAGAGCAATGACCGAGCGATCCAAAACGTTCCCACCTATGCCGGCAGCAATATTTCATCGTCATCCTTGATCCGAGTTTCCGGCGTCTCCGTGAAAGACGTCCAGCAAGCACTTGCGCGCGCGGGGCTTGACCCGGGACCGGTGGACGGGCGGATGGGCAAGAAAACAAAAGCGGCTATCAAGGAATTTCAGCGAAGCCACCATTTACGCGCGGACGGCATCGTCGGAGAGAAAACCTGGAGTTTGTTGAAATCCTAGTGCGATGTTTATTCACATGGTCCTTTTTAAGATCCGGAAGAGGCATGTCCCTGTTTATCTGAAAGACTGCGCGCTGTGGGCCAAAGAGGCCAAGCGTCACCCGGGGTTTTTGGATTATCAAACGCTTTTTCGCGTGAATGAGAAGGGCCAATATGCCTCTTTTTATGTGTGGAAAAGCAAAACTGGTCACGACCGCTTTATGAAAAAACATCACGACCGTCTTGTTTCTTTGTCGAAATGTCCCGTCAAGGTCGTCGGCTACTACAATTTTAATACCCACCCTCCCATTTCTATTCGCTAGTCATGGAACAGCAGTTACACCCCATCGCGCTCTTGGTTCCCGAAATCCGGGAACTGCTTCGTGAGAAGAACTACGCGCTGTTAAAACAAGTCTTAAAAGAGTCCAACCCGCTTGAGCTCACCGATTTTTGGAAAAAATTCGACGAGGAAGAGCGCCTCCAGATTTTCAAGTTATTGCCGGCGGTGGCCGCGCTAAGGCTGTTCGAGATCCTGGATATCGAGGACCAGCGTCACCTTTTGGCGAAGCTCAGCGAGGAGAGCGTCACGCCGCTTCTCGAAAACATGCATTCGCCGGATTTGGCCAAGCTTTTTCACAAAATGTCGCCGCGCATGGTGAAGAAAATGACGGGCCTGATCAAGCGGCAGGAAGCGCTTTCTCACATCGATCTTTTGATGCAGTATCCGGAACACACCGCGGGCAGTTTGATGCATCCCGAATTCATCAAGCTGACGCCGAAGCTCACGGCGAAACAGGCGCTCGCGCTTGTGCAGGCCATCACGAGGCCCACCCAAAAATCGCATCTCCTCTCTTCTTTTTTTGTGGTGGATGAGCATGGCAAAGCCTTGGGCAGTCTGGACCTCCAAACGTTGGTCAGCGCGCCGGAAGACGAGCCGCTCTCCGAAATGATGGCCTCGGTGGAAGGGATTAAAATCAAGCCGGAGACGGACCAGGAAGAGGTGGCCAAGCTATTCTCAAAATATCATCTGAACGGGGCGCCGGTCGTGGATGACGAAGGCAAGTTGATCGGCATTTTGACACTGGACGATATTCTATCGGTTGTTCGTCAGGAAGCGACCGAGGATATCGCGAAGATGGCCGGAACCCAGGCCAGGGATATTAAAGAACGGGCCATCTTCAAAATCGTATGGTTGCGTATGCCGTGGCTGATCGTGACGATCTTCGGAGAAATCCTGGCCTCTTTCATCATTAAATCTTACGAAACCACGCTGATGAAGGTGATCGCGCTTGCCTCTTTCTCACCGCTTATTGCCGCGATGGGGGGGAACGTGGGCTCCCAATCCGCGACGATTGTCGTACGCAGCATCGCGCTTGGCCAGATCAACGGCCATCAAAAGGTCAAAACGATTTTTCGGGAAATGAGAGTCGGTCTTTCTTTAGGGATTGTCTACGGGCTGTTTCTGGGGGTCGTCGCGTATTTCCTCTACGGCAGCCGCTACAACATCGAATTTTCGGTGGTCGTGGCTTTGGGCATGTGCATCTCCATGACAATCGCCGCTACGATGGGCGCGGTTGAGCCCATTTTATTTGACCGGATGGGGATAGATCCCGCCACCGCCACCGGGCCTCTCATCACGACGATTACGGACATCCTGACCGTCTTCTGTTATTTCGCGCTTGCGACCTGGTTATTGGTTAAAACCTGATCATTGATTAACGTGTAAATAATGCCCCATATTCACGCGCTTTACGATTTTGTCGTTTCCGTTTTCGTTGTTTATCAAAATCGCGTCCTTCTCGTCTATCATAAAAAATACAGCGAATGGCTGCCGATCGGCGGCCATATTGAACTGAATGAAGATCCTGAACAGGCACTTTACCGGGAGATCAAAGAGGAGAGCGGCATGCGGGTCCGTATTTTGACCAAGGCGCCTTCGATCGCGCACGACGGCGTGAAACCGATCCCCACGCCATCTTTCGTCGACGCCCATAGGATCAGCCGCACGCATAAGCATATCGCATTTATCTATTTTGGGGTTTCAAAATCAGCGAAGATCCGGCTTCACACGCGTGAGCATCGGGAATACCGTTGGTTTAGCAAAAAAGATTTATTGGATCGCCGGTTTGGATTGACTCGCTCGATTCGTTTCTACTGCCGCGAGGCGTTAAAGCGGGCGGCCCTCTGCTCGCTGATTTTTTTGACGGCGGCCAATGCCTTTGCCGGCCAAAGGCCGGCCGGCGGCATTGAATACGCGAAAGTATTGGACGCGACCGGCACGGCTGAGATTTATCCCGCTCCTACTTCCGGGTGGGAGCCGATCCGTAAGGATTCTTTCTTGAAGGGTGGAGGCCGGCTGCGGACGGGCCCGGGAAGCCAGGTACAAATCATCCTGGATTCTAATTTTGAAAGCGTGGCGAAGATCGGGGGAAACTCCCGTGCGCGTTTTTTGACGGTTCAGCCTTTCGAAATCGTTTTGGAACAGGGGACTTTTTTTATTTTTAATGATCGAGCGACCGCCGATTCTGAACCGCCGCTGAAAATTCAGACCCACGACGCCTCGATGATTTTGACGCTCGGGGGATGTCAGGTGGTTTCCTCGAAACAAGGGGTTCTTATAAAAGTTTTTGCGGATCAGCTGCAAGTTTCCATCAAAGCGCCCGGCCAATTAAAGAAAGACTCCCAAACGGTCCGCGAAGGGTTTAAGTGTTTCATCAGCCATTCCACACGTCGCCTTTCATTGAAACGGATGACCTATCGTGATTACGCGAATTGGCAGGTCTGGATGCAAAAAATCTACGAGATTAAAGATGACGCCATGGACGAATAAAAACTCCGCCCTATTGTTTCTTGCGGTGGCGTCGCTCTCCTCGTTTTTGTTCTTTTTCAAATTGGGGGACCGAAGCCTCCGGAATCCAGATGAAGGGCGGTACGCCGAGATCGCCAAGGAAATGGTGCTTCGCCATGACTGGATTGAACCCAGGCTTTATGGAATAGATTACCTAAAGAAACCCGTTCTTTTTTACTGGCTTCTGGCCGTGTCGTTCAAGATCTTCGGATTTAACGAATTTGCCGCCCGCTTTGTGCCGGCCTTGTTCGGCGTGCTGGGGGTGGTCATGACTTTCTTTTTCGCAAAAAGAGTTTTTGGCACCAAGACGGGCTTTTACGCCGCGCTTATTTTGACCACCAATTTTTGGTATCTCCAGACCGGGCGCTATTTGTTGATCGACATGGTTTTCTCATTTTTGGCGGTCGCCGCACTGTATTCGTTTTATCTTGCCAGGACCGAAGATCGTCATCGCCGGGCCTATCATCTTTTGTTTTATGTCTGCGTCTCCCTTGCTTTTCTTGCCAAAGGACCGGTCGGCATCGTGATTCCGGGACTGGCCGTTGTTTTATTCATGACGGTTCAACGACGGTTCTGGAGCGTGCTGTCCCAAATGAATTTATTGGAAGGCATTTTAATTTTTTCACTGATTGTCCTTCCATGGTTTATCTTGATTTCTTTAAAAGAACCGGAATTTATCCGGATATTCTTCTTCCATGAACATTGGGCTCGCTTTGTTTCCAGCCAATTCGAGCACCAAGAAGCATGGTATTATTATTTTCTTGCCGTCTTGGTTTTGCTCCTGCCGTGGACGTTATTTGTAGTGCCGCTCACCCGTTCTTTCTCCGTCTTTAAGGACAAGGTCGCCCGTGCACCGCATGTATTTTTAATCGGGTCTGCGTTAGGTCTCGTTATTTTTTTCTCACTCTCCGAATCAAAATTGCCGACTTACATTCTTCCGTGCATTCCGCTCTTTTCGGTTTTTTTGGGATATGCCTGGGCCCAGTCAAGCGCAAAGAAGTTATTTTATGCCCTAATTACGGCCATGGTTCTCATTTCGATTCCGGTCGCTTATCTCATGGAAAAATTCAATCGAGATTACACGACGAAACCTTTTGCGCAAACGCTGCGCCCCTTGTTGAAAGCCGATGACCTCGTGTTTATCTACGATCATCCCGGACCTTTTTACGACTTCCGATTCTACCTGGATCATCCGGTAAAGCTGGTAGGCCTTGAAGGGGAATTTAAATATTCGGACGAGAAAATAAACGCCCAGCTGGTGCAGGATCAAGAAGAGAAGGAATCCTGGGTTACGCGGGAAGAGTTTTATGAGATGATGAAGCAGGGAAAGAAACTCTATTGCCTGATCCGAAAGTCTGATTTTTCGGAGATGGACCCCGAGATCAAAAAACTAACGCTTATCTTGAACCAGGATGAGCGCAAAATACTTTTTCAAACCAATCCATGACCCCACCACCTCCTTTCAGATTCGAAGAATCTTTGGATTCGCTGATAGCGAATCCTTCCACCGCCTCAGAAGAGATTATCCGATCCGGCGGTGGAAAAAAGGAGGTGGTGGGGTGATCGCGACCATCACGCTCAACCCCTCGATCGACCAGCACATCAACGTCGAAGGTCTCCGCAAGGATGACGCCAATCGCGCCCAATCCACTTTCTGCTATCCAGGCGGTAAGGGGATCAATGTCTCCAAGGTGGTCAGAGAATTGGGAGGAAGGACGCGTGCCTACGCGCTGGTCGGAGGCTTCCCGGGCGAATTCTTGAAGCAGTTGGTTCGGCGCCTGGATATCCCGTTTTCCACGACGCCAGTCCGTCAAGACACTCGAATTAATATGATCATTACGGATCTCAAGGATCATACCCAGACTCGGATCAGCGCCCCCGGACCTCGAGTTCAGGAGCGGGATATCCGCCGTTTTTTGGGACAGCTTCTTCGCGTGCGCCCGAAGCCGTTTGTATGGGCCCTGGGTGGCAGTCTCTCTTTCGGAATGAGGCCTTCCACCTATCAACGACTGATCGTCGAGCTTCAAAAAAACGGCGTGCCCTGTATTTTGGATACCGACAATGAGGCGTTGAAATTGGGGATCAAGGCTAGGCCTTTTATGATCAAACCCAATGAGTATGAGATAGAACGTTTGATGGGGTATTCTATTAAAACGGTTCGAGGTTATTTTAAGGCCGCGCGGTCGCTGGTACGGCAGGGGGTTCGGATCGTGGTCGTCTCACTGGGGAAAAAAGGCGCTTTATTCGTCACGGAGAACGATAGTTTCTACGTCTTGACTCCCAATGTCCCCGTGACTAGCAAGGTGGGGGCCGGGGATTCTCTGATCGGGGGTTTTGCGCTGGGGCTTTATCGAAAGATGGGCTTAAGGGAAGCCGCCCGTTTTGGCGTCGCCGCCAGCACGTCCGCCGTGATGAGGGAGGCCCCGCGGCTTTGTTCCCGCCAAGACATCCCTCGTTTACTTCCCCGAATCCATCTACGCTCTTTGTAGAAAACAAAAAACGTCTGTGATAAGATATAGCAAAAGAGGAGGGATTTTGTCATGCAAGCTGAAAATGGTGTTTCAAATTTACAGGTAGGCCAGAAGGCCCCCGACTTTACGGGCCAGGCGCTCTTGGCCGACGGCAGTTTCAAGGACGTCAAGCTTTCCGATTATAAAGGAAGGTGGGTCGTGTTGTTTTTCTATCCCCTGGATTTCACGTTTGTTTGCCCCACGGAGATCAAGAGCTTCGACAAGCACTACGCGGCGTTCAAGAAACTAGGCGCGGAGGTGATCGCGGTCAGCACGGATAGCGTTTATTCTCACAAGGCGTGGGTTGATAGCCAGCTCGGAAAAATACAGTTCCCCATGTTGGCGGACACCAACCACACGGTTTCTCGAAGCTTTAACGTGCTTTTGGCTGACAAAGGCATCGCGCTTCGAGGCACGTTCATTATTGACGCAAACGGCATATTGAAGTCCGCCGTCATCAATGATCTTCCGGTGGGAAGAAGCGTGGAAGAGACATTACGGACGCTTCAGGCCCTTCAGACCGGGAAGTTGACCGGCTGCGAGTGGAAGCCCGGCGAGAAGACCCTGAACTAACCCTTGTCCAAAAAAGAATCTGCCCTTCAGATCATCCGCACCCTTCGGAAAGAAGGGTGCCAGGCCTATTTTGTGGGCGGATGTGTCCGAGACCTTCTCCTCAAAAAAAATCCCAAGGATTTTGATATCGCGACCGACGCTGTCCCAAAGCGGGTCGCGTCGTTATTTCCAAAAACGATTCCGGTCGGAGCTCGGTTCGGGGTCATGCTGGTCGTCGAGGACGGCGAGAGCTTCGAAGTGGCGACTTTTCGCGCCGATAAAGGATATCGGGACGGTCGCCATCCGGTCGGCGTGAGATTCACCGACGCCAAAGAGGACGCACTGCGCCGCGATTTCACCGTGAACGGGCTTTTTTTTGATCCTTTGACCCGGCAGGTGATGGACTGGGTAGAAGGTAAAAAAGACCTAAAGAAAAAAATCATCCGCGCGATCGGGGATCCGAAAAAACGCTTTATGGAAGACAAGCTGCGTATGCTGCGCGCGGTCCGGTTCGCCAGCGTGTTGGGATTCAAGATCGAGCCGAAGACATTCGCCGCGGTCAAAAAACTCGCCAAAAATATCCGCCAGGTCAGCCAGGAGCGCGTCAGGGACGAGCTCGTGAAGATGTTTACCGGGCCGCACCCGGCAACGGCGCTTGAGCTTTTGGATAAATCCGGGCTTTTGCCGGAAGTTTTGCCTGAGGTGGAAAAGATGAAGGGCGTTCAGCAGCCGAAGGCCTTTCACCCGGAAGGGGATGTGTTTGTCCATACGAAACTTTTGATGAGACAGCTTGAAAATGCGCCGCCGGTGCTGGCGTTTGGCTGCTTGTTGCACGATGTTGGAAAACCCGCGACGTTCCGAAGGTCGGACCGCATTCGTTTTAACGGCCATGACCGTGTCGGCGCCAAGATCACCGAAAAGGTTTTGGAGCGCCTCCGTTTTTCGAACGAGTTGAAAGACCAGATCGTGGCCTGCGTGGAAGGCCATATGCGCTTTAAGGACGTCCGATCCATGCGTGAAAGTACACTCAAGAAATTCATGCAGCGCCAGACGTTCGAGACTGAGCTTGAACAGCACCGGATCGATTGTTTGGCCAGCCACGGGGATCTTACGAACTGGCGGTTTCTCAAAAAAAAGGCCAAACAATTTACCCAAGAAGACATTAAACCCAAGCCATTGATCAATGGAAGGGATTTGCTAGCGCTCGGGTTTGCGGAAGGCCCATTGATCGGAAAGATTTTAAGGGTAGCGGAAGAAGCGCAGCTGGAAAACAAACTCTGTGATAAAGAACAGGCCTTAGAATTTGTAAAGAGCCATTTTAAACCCGAGACGCGAAATCCGAGGTCCGAAACAAAGGCGTAAGGGTATTGTAATTTTTGATAAAAATTAGTTGAAATTTTATAAAAGAATATGGTAGAGTGATGGCACGGAGGAACTTATGGCAGAGGAAAAAAGACCGCAGCGAACGCAGATCATGACGTTAAAAGAAATCGCCAAATACCTGGGTGTCCACTCCATGACGGTTTACCGTCTGTTAAAGGAAAAAAAACTACCTGGTTTCAAGGTCGGCGGGCAATGGCGCACCAAGAAAGAAGTGCTGGATAACTATCTTTTAAAAGAAATAGACAAGAGTTCCTACGAACCCAAGAAAAAATAGTTCTCAAAGCGACCGTACGCGCCAAGTGGCGCTTGTGTTATGGATCACGCTTATCCTAAATTGGTCCGTTTCTTTATTGAAGCTGGTTCTCGGGTTTTCTACCCAGTGCATGGTCATCGTGGCTGACGGCATTCATTCCTTCTCGGATGGAACTTCCAACATTATCGGCCTGATTGCCATTCATATGGCGGGCCATCCGGCGGACCGCGACCATCCCTATGGCCATCAGAAATACGAAACGCTCGCGGCGGCTCTCATTTCTTTTTTCCTTTTCGCGGTCGCTTTCGGGATCATCCGGGAAGCCATCTTGAGTTTTTCAAGGCCCAAGGCTACCGAAGTCACGGCACTCAGCTTCTTTCTGATGGGCGGCACACTCCTCGTCAATCTTTTCGTCGTATGGTACGAACGAAAAAAGGGCAAGCTCTTAAAAAGCGAGCTTCTATTAAGCGATTCGTGGCATACGATGACGGACCTATTCATCACTTTGACGGTGGTGGCCGCTCTCATCGGCATCAGTTTCCATATTCCTCATCTGGATTCGATTTTTTCGATCCTCATCGCCGCGATCATTGTTGTGATCGCGGTCGGCATCTTGAAGCGAAGCTCCGATATTCTCGTGGACAAGGCCGTGATCGAGACCGAAAGAATCGAGAAAATCGTGCGCCGAGTGGAAGGGGTGAGGGATTGCCACGAGATCCGTTCGCGCGGACGAATGGATGACGTCTATGTGGACCTGCATGTCCTGGTGGACAATGAGATGACTGTCTTGACTTCGCACGGGCTTGCGAATATCATTGAACATAACATCCGCAAGGAGATTCCGGGGGTTCGCGACGTGGTGGTGCACATCGAGCCCGTGTCGCATGATCACCGGGAAGTTTAAGGAGCGGCGATGGCGCAAAAGAAAATTTTAGTGGTGGACGACGATACCGGGTTTTTACAAATGATCGCGGATTATTTCAAGCCGAAGGGTTATTCAGTGAATACCGCGAACAATCTGGAGGACGCGATCAATATTTTCCGGAGGGAAAAGCCCAAAGTCGTGTTGCTTGATTTCAACATGCCGATCGTGAGTGGCGAGAAATTCCTGCCGATCCTTCAAAGCGTGGATCCGGCGGTGCGGGCCATCGTTGTTACCGGTTATTTGGAAGAAGAGGTCGAAGAAAAATTCAAGGGGCTTGGTTATTTCGCCTTTTTTAAAAAAGGGGATCTTTCGCTTGAAGCGCTTCAAGTGAAGGTGGACGAGGCCCTGCGATGAAGACGATTCATAAAGCAACTTCGACTGTTTTAGCCCTTTCTCTTCTGTTGGCTTGCAATTTCTGCCTGGTAGAATGTGTATTTGCTTCCGAAAATCATAATCATGCGGCGCGGGTAAGCAGCGAGGCCGATCACCATCATGAATCCGGTAGGAACCAAGAACGATCCGATTCAGAAAAACATGACGCTGCCTCATTATGTTGCTCATCACTTGTGGCAGTCAAAAATGCGTCAAGCCAACTCACTGATACAAAACTTGTCAAAGAGTCGTTTCCTTATGTCATAGTTCTCGAGAGATTTATTTTGAGACAATTAAATACTCTTCCTGAGTATGAAGTCGAATTTCCTCCGGGGGCATCCCCGCCGGCGGTTTTTCTTTTAACCCACTTCACCCACGCACCTCCAGCTTCTCTCTAAGCTTTTTTTCTGAAAAAGGCTGTTTCATAGCCTTTTTCTACGTTCTATTTTAAAAATTAAAAAAAGGTGGTTTATGAAATTAAAAACGGGTTTATTTATTTTATGCCTTTTTTTGGGAAATCTATCCCATGGCGAAGTCCGCGCCGGTAATCCAGATCTGACCCGGATATCCAGGGACGTTTCCTCGCGGATCGACTTTGATGTCTCGAAAGAGAACGTTAATACCAAAGGTCTTTTGAAGGAACTCTTGGAAAAACCTCTCACGGTAGATACCGTTGTTCAAATCGCTTTGCTCAATAATCAATCTCTCCAGGCAACATTGGAATCTTGGGGGATAGCAAAGGCCGACTTCAATAAAACGAGGCTTCCCGAAAAACCAATTTTTGGGGCGAGCGTTAGATTTTCAGAAAGAGACGAGCCATACAATAATACAGAATTCACGGTTGAGCAAGATTTCTTAAGTTTTATCCTATTTCCTTTAAGGAGTAATTTGGCAGGCGCCGAGCTCCACAAGGCCGAACTTCAGATTGCAAAGGAAGTGCTTGATTTGGTGTTTGAAGTAAAGTCTGCGTTTTATGAAGTCCAGGGTGATATGACGATGCTTTCTATGCGTAAAAGAGTGCTCGAGCAGGCGGAGGCCTCCCAAGAACTCGCCAAAAGGCAGTTTGAAGCCGGAAACATCAGTGAGCTTGGTTACTCAAATGAAAAATCTCTTTATCAGGATGCCAAACTTGAATATTTGAAAGCCGAAGCGGAATTTATTCTTAAGAAGGAAAACTTAAATCGTCTGACGGGGTTTGGCGGGGAGAATCCTTCCTGGGAAATTAAAGACAAGCTTCAAGAAATTCAGATTTCCGAACCGTCCTATGATGAACTTTTGTCGATGGGAATGTCCAAGAGACTCGATCTTCTCATTGTCAGGAAAAATGTTGAAGCCTTAAGACATGCGCTTTCTCTCAGCCGCTTTGGGGTCTTGGGTCATCCGGAAGTTGGGGTAAGTACCGAGAAAGACGTTGAGGGTGGGCGTGTGACGGGGCCTATTCTGCGGACGGAGGTTCCAATCTATGATTTAGGGCAAACGGAAGTTTCAAGGTTGGGTGCTGAGCTAAAAGAAGCGGAGCTTAGGCTTAAAGCCCTTGAGAATGACGTTCGCTCTGAAATCAAACAAAAAAGAGACCGTCTTTTGGCCGAGAGGATTCTCGTGAAGGAATATAGAAGCTCGATCATTCCCATCCGCGAGAAAGTTACCGAAGAAACCCAGAAACACTACAACTACATGCTTCTTGGCAATTACGACCTTATCCGAGCCAAGCAAAACGAGATCCTCGCCTACAAAGAATACGTCGATACCTTAACAGGCTACTGGATCACAAGATCGGATCTTGAGAAAGCAGTGAGCTCAAAGCTCCCACACCATCATGGAGGAAACAATGAGTAAGAGATCTATTTTTTTGTTATTTCTTGGGTTATTTTTTATCCAAGCTCCGGCATTAAAGGCCGAGGATTTGCCATACACCCCCGTCGTGGCGCTGAATGGTTCAACCCTGCCCTATAAAATGATCGATGGCGTGAAGGAATTTCATTTGACGGTTGAGGAGATTGAATGGGAGATAGCTCCAGGAATGAAGATTAAGGCCTGGGGTTATAATGGACAAACACCGGGGCCGCTGATCGAAGCGGTAGAAGGCGACAGAGTCCGTTTTCTTGTGACCAATAAACTTCCCGAACCCACGGCTGTTCACTGGCATGGCGTCCTCCTTCCGAGTGGGATGGATGGTGTCCAAGGCCTCACCCAAAAAGCCATTATGCCTGGTGAAACATTTGCGTATGAATTCACCTTAAAACAACACGGCACTCAGATGTACCACTCTCATGGTGATGAGATGGTGCAGATCGGTCTTGGGACGATGGGATTTTTCATTATTCACCCGAAACATAGAACCGAAAAAATAGACCGGGATTATGCGATTTTCCTTAACGAATGGTTTGTTGCGCCCGGCAGTTCCCGCCCGGATCCCAACGTCATGACGGATTTCAATCTCTTTACGTTTAACAGCCGCGCGTTTCCCGGCACGGCTCCGCTTTTGGCAAGACCCGGCGAACGTGTTCGGGTCCGCGTAGGACATGTGGGCCAGGATTTCCATGCCATACACATGCATGGCCATACTTTTAAGATAGTTGCTACGGACGGAGGAGATATTCCTGAATCTGCTCAGTATCCTGAAACGACAGTCGCCATCGGTCCTGGTCAGACCCGCGACTATGAATTTATCGCAATCCCCGGAGACTGGGCGCTTCACTGTCATCTCCGCCATCACCCCATGAATGCGATGGGACACGCCGTTCCGAATCTCATAGGCGTAAACCAGGATGGGATCAAGGAGAAGATCTCAAAAGAACTGCCGGGTTATATGGCAATGGGTGAAAAGGGGATGCATGAGCACCTTGAACACTCAAAGCACATGAAAGGCCCTGAAAATACGCTCCCCATGATGGCAGGGGAAGGGCCTTTTGGCCCGATTGGGATGGGCGGCATGTTCACGATACTTAAAGTCCATGAAGACATCCCCGATTTTAAAACGGCTGAGGAATACACAAAACAAGTGAAATTGCCTGGCGATTTTGGATGGTACAAAAATCCTCCCGGAACCGTGGCGGATATTGCACTCGGGTATGAAAATCAAACAAAGGAGGATGGAATGGTCTATACGTGTCCGATGCATCCGGAAGTGAAACAAGACAAGCCCGGTTCTTGTCCGAAGTGCGGGATGACATTAAAACCTGTCAACAAAAAGGAGAAATAAAATGCGTAAAATAGTCATGACTGGAACGGCGGTAGTGTTTTTAATGATGTTTGGTTTTACAAATCTGTCCGTGGCGACGGCCCATGAGGCCGGTATGGCGGGCATGGAGCAAGGAAAAGACGTCACCATTAAAGGCGAGCTTGTGGATTCTCTTTGCTATGTGGCGATGGCATCCAAAGGGTCGGGCCACAAACAGTGCGCGATGGACTGCGCGAAAGCCGGGATTCCTATAAGTATTGTCGAAGATGGCACCGGTAAGTTATATACCGTTCTTCCAAAAGAGGACAAGACAGGTTATCCTGCGAGCGTCATCAGTAAAATGGGCGACAAAGTGACGCTGAAAGGTGATCTTTACGAGAACGGCGGTAATAAATACGTCGCTGTCGAATCAGTCGAGTAAAACCAATGCTACCCGGAGCGCAGCACCTACAGAATATTCATCCGCTTGTGATTCATTTTCCCATCGGACTTCTGATGGGTGCCGCGTTCTTTTATTTCGCGGCATGGGTTTTTAAAAAAGAAGACTTCGCCAAGACGGGGTTCTGGGTGCTTTTACTCGGAGCCTTGTCTTTGGCAGCCGCCGTGGGCACAGGGCTCTATGCCGAGCAAGGCGTCATGGTGGCGCTCGATGTCAGGCAGAAAATTCTTCTGTCTCATAAGCAATACATGATTGTCACAGCAGTCTTGTGCGCTATTGTGACGCTATGGGCTCTTATCCAAAAGCCATTTCCCAAAAAAGGCAGAATTGTATTTCTGTTGTTATTCCTTCTAATGATTATTACGATAACCATTGGAGCCGATTTTGGCGGGCGGCTTGTTTACGAATACAACGCCGGGGGCAGCGCTTGCCCTCAGCCGATTAGATTAAAGAAATAGCGTTTTAAAAAGCAAACTTTTAAAAAGCAAACATGGATCGCAAATGATTTAACCTCTTATGAATTAAAAAAAAGGTAAGATAAACATCTATGGCAAACCATAAGCATACACATGAAAAGGGACACGATCATTCTCATGGTCATGCCCATGGAGTGATAGACCCCTCAATTGTTAGCCATGAGCGCGGTCTTTGGGCTGTGAAGTGGTCGTTTATTGGTCTGATGATAACGGCAGTGCTCCAAGTGGCTGTTGTCATCATTTCACACAGCGTCGCCTTACTGGCCGACACTATCCATAACTTTGGAGACGCGGCTACGGCTATTCCTTTGGGCATTGCTTTTATGTTCGCACGTCTTAAACCTAGTCGAAGGTTTACCTATGGCTATGGCCGTATCGAGGATCTCGCAGGGGTGGCGGTTGTGCTCCTGATTCTTTTTAGCGCCATTGTTGCCGGTTATGAAGCGATCCAGCGTTTTATTCATCCTCAGCCGGTTCATTATCTCTGGGCTGTCGCCTTGGCTTCGCTGATTAGTTTTATTGGCAATGAGGCCGTTGCGATATTCCGTATAAAAGTCGGCAAGGAAATAGGTAGCGCCGCTTTAATCGCGGATGGTTACCACGCCAGAGTAGATGGCGTCACAAGTCTTGCGGTCTTGTTGGGTGCCATAGGTGTTTGGCTCGGGTTTCCGCTTGCCGATCCGATCATCGGACTTCTCATTACGGCCGCGATATTTTTCATTGTATGGGATTCTGCGAAAGCCGTATTTGTCCGGATGCTCGATGGAGTTGAGCCTGGAATTCTTGAAGAAATCGAACACGCCGTAGGCCATGTGCCAGGTGTAAAAAACATCGGCGAAATACGGGCGCGCTGGATTGGGCATAAGCTCTATGCGGAAATTAATATCGCCGTCCGATCCAATGCGTCGGTTTCCGAAGGGCATGAGATAGCAAAAGAGGTCAGCCACCAGGTTCTGCATCATGTGCCGCAGCTTGGAAACGCGGTGATTCACATTGACCCGGAAGATAAGTCGGGAGAAGAGTACCATCGTCATGTTCATGACGGTTGTTGATTTTATAATAATTCCGTTCAATTCGTTTAGGGAAAATGAATGAATCAAAGTCTTGATGCTGACTGGTTTTTAATCGAAAAATTTGAAAGAGGTGATGCAACCGCCTTCCAAGAGATTTTTAGCAGGCACAAAAACCGCGTTGTGAATCTTTCCTATCGTTTTGTGCATAGCCAGGAGGCTGCGGAGGATATCGCGCAGGAAGTTTTTATCAAGGTCTATGAAAAACGACTTAAAGTTGATCCAACGGCGAAATTTACCACCTGGCTTTATCGAGTGACGGTCAACGCCTCGCTGGATTTTATCCGAAAAAACAAGTTTATCGTGCGCCCGGCCAATACGGCAACCGAAGACCCAGGAAGAAAAGAGGATTTTTTCGAAAGGGTTTCTGATCCAAATTCTCCTTCACCAAGCGAAACCGTCCAGCAAAAGGAGCTTCACGCGCTTTTGCGCGCAGAGATAGATGCCCTTCCTGAAAAGCTAAGACTCCCTATCCTGCTTTACCAGTTTGAAAACCTGCCCTACGAAGAGATCGCCCGTATCTTGGGTATTACTCCAAAAGCGGTAGAAAGAAGACTCTTCCACGCCAAGCAACAGCTCCGCGATAAGTTTTCCAAATATCTCTAACTGAACTTTTGTTGGGGGATTTTGTCTTCTCATACGTTCAATTAAATGTGACGAAGTATTCCTAACAGATGACGGCTTCCTTCAGGCGGGTTATTTCAGGGATCGGGAATCGTATCAAGCGTTGCCGCCTGGCGTTAGGAATGTCCAAAGCCAAACTGGCTTCAAAAGCCGGTTTATCCCGTCCCGCGATTACGTACTATGAAAACCGAAATGTCACCCCCACCCTGCAATCTTTAAGGAAACTGGCGGATGCTCTCGGGGTATCCGTGGATTATTTAGTCGGTCTGGAGAATGACCCGAAGCGCCCTGGTGGCCTCAAGATACGACTCTTGTTTAAAAACATAAATGGGTTGAACGAACGGGAAATCCTATTGATGGAGGAGATGTGTGAGCGAATCCGAAAAAAATCTCGCTGATCGCATTAAACGTTGCCGACGCGCTCTGGGGATGACAAAGGCGCAATTGGCTTCCCATGCGGAGTTGCCGCGAGCACCGATTAGTCGATATGAAGGCAAGCAAACGAAAGACATGTCAGTCAAGTCGCTCAAAAAACTAACCCAGGCTCTGGGGGTTTCGGCGGATTATCTGGCCGGTCGCGGAGAGGAGGAAGTCTATTTTCAGAACCCCCGTCTCCAGAGACTCATAAAAAACATGAGGAATCTGGAACGAAAAGATCTTCAGTGCCTGCACAAAATGTATCTTTTTCTTCTGGAAAACCATCGTTAATAGTTTTCACCACTTCTGTTAATTGTTTGGTGGTCCATTTTAATTTTGGCGAGATGTCGACGTAAAACTCCGGGATAAAATTCTCTCTAACTAAAGAGCAACAGAAATCTTTGTGGAGAACTGAAACCGGAGGAATAACAATGAGAATGAGAAAGGGTATTTTATTCGTTTTAATAGCACTGACCATAGGATCAACGCCTCTGGCCTTCGCAGACGCAGGAAACGACGATTTGAAAGCGGAGATCAACGCGCTTAAGGCCAGACTCGCGCAACTTGAGGCGAAAGTGGCCGAACAGCCTGCGCAGGCGGTCGCACCAGCTGAGGGGGTTCCGTTAGCTATCCCAAGTATGGTGCAAGAGATTGGGCTTTCGGGCTATGTGGATTCTATCTACAGCTATAATTTCAACGCGCCGGACAGCCTTGGCAACAATACCGCCAGAGTTTTTGACCGCCATCCGAACAGCTATAACCTCAATGCGGCGGAACTCGTTTTTCAGAAGCCCGTCTCTGCCGATAGCCGCGTTGGTTTCCGAACGGATCTATTTGTCGGCAATGACTCCGAAGTCATTACCTCGACCGGTCTTGGGAGCACGACGGATGAGTTTGACTTGCAGCAGGCTTATGCCGAAGTTCTAATTCCCACGAGCAATGCACTCAAGGGTCTCAACGACATTGATTTAAAAGTGGGTAAATTTGTGACGATGAACGGAGCCGAGGTGATTGAAAGTAAGGATAACTGGAATACTTCCAGAAGCCTTTTGTTTGGATTCGCGATTCCCTTCACCCACACGGGAATGCGGGGCACCTATACCTTCAATAACGGCTGGGACATCGCCGTTGGGGCAGTGAACGGTTGGGATGTCACGGATGATAATAACAATGGCAAGACGATTGAGACTCACGTTGGTTTCAATAGCATCGCTTTTCCGGGAGATTCTTCCCTGACAGTGGCACTTCAAGGATACTTTGGTCCAGAGCAGGCAGGAAACGACCATTCTTACCGAAATCTCTTCGACATGGTGGTTATTTACAAAACCCCATGGAAGCCTCTTACGTTGATGTACAACTATGATTACGCGGATGAAAAGGATCTTTTGACAGATCCAAGAAGTACGGCGGCCACGCTTGTAGACAGTGCTAATTGGCAGGGTCATGCGGCCTACGCCCGGATTGATATTAACGATCAATGGTCTGTTTCTAGCCGCTTCGAATACTTCGAGGACAGCAACCACGTTCGCATTACCGTGCCGGCGGGCACCCCGGCGGCGGACGCCTATTGGGAAGTCACCGGGACTCTCGAATATCGTCCTTGGAAGAATATCATCACGCGCTTAGAGTACAGGCATGATGATGCGAATCAACGTGTGTTTCGTGACGCGGGGGGGCTGGCTCCGGGCACTATTGCATTTAGCGACACCCAGGACACGATCAGCGGCGAGGTGATGTTTATTTTCTAAAGGCAATATAACCTATTGAATATAAAGAAGATACAATTATCTAGGGGGTTTTTATATTTCTGAACGTTTAACTTAGTAGGAGAAGAAGTAAGAAGAACTGGAAGTTTAACGAACTAATTAAGTAAAGAGGAGGTTTAAACCCATGAAAAAAATCATCGCGTTGGTGTTTGCACTGGCTTTCTTTATTGCACCGGTCTATGCGGAATCGGGATCAAGCGGAAAACTCCTTTCTTATACAGAGTTCAGCGCAGCTCCTGAAAACCGTGGAATGCCGAAAAGAGTCGTCGATAACAGATACACCGAATACCGTAACGGCCGTTTTGCCATTACGACTCTTGATACGGCGCATGTGAGGTAATTATTACGCCAGGCTTTGTGCGGCGAAAGAAAGAATGATCGCATTCCGAGTTTGTGGGTCAAGGGTTTTTAACTTGCCCACAAACGCGAGGGTGTCTTCGATGGTGCAGGCAAAATCTGGATTGGCACCGTAGCAGGCCTGGGCTTTCTTGAAGCAGTCGCGAGCGGCCTCAAAATTTCTCCCGTAAAGCTTGAGGCATCCAAGATTGTAATAAGCCTCGTAATCGTTCGGGTCCAGTTGAATGATTTTCTCGAGAGCGGAGATCGTTTCTTTTAAGTTTCGTTCTTTGTAATAAGCGATCGCCAGGTTAAAGGTGACGGCCGTCGAGCCGGGATTAAGCTCAAGAGCTTTTTTGTACTCGCCGATGGCGAAGGCGGATTTGCCCGACCGGAGATAATTGTCACCGGCCTCCTTGTATTCTCCAAAGGTTTGGCAATAGGCGCTTGTTGAGCTAAGAAACACCCAGGCGCCGATAACCATCATTGAGTTATAAACTTTAAGCCTCATTTTTACCACCCTCTTTTCTTAACTTTAAGTATAATATCCCCTCATAACAGGCGATTTTCGGTAATGTTAAAAGTATGTTACAGCGTGTGCAAAGGTCCAGAAAAGTTTTTTTGGGGGATTGGCCGTCTTTGTTCGTTAAATAGGTAGGTGATGACGATGAATTGCAGAGATTCAAAAAAGCTCATTTATCAAATGCTTGATGGGGAAATTTCGGATTCCGTTAAGGCGAAGCTGACCCCGCATCTGGAGGGGTGTTCCGCTTGCCAAGGGGAGTTCGAGTCGATCAAGACGTTTCATGGCATCTTTAGAAGCCATACGTCTACCATCGAACCCTCCAAGGATTTTGAACGGGTTTTTTGGCAAAAGGTGCTCGAGAGGCAGAAAGAGCCTTGGTTTATGAGGCTTTTAAAAGAGCTGGGCTCTCTTTTACCACATTCCACGACACCTCAGCTGGCAATGGTCGTTTTAATGGCAGTTCTTATTGGGGGTACTGGCGGTGCTGTCTCTGCCATGAATTCGATGGGTTCGCTTGAAGCCGAGAGAAGTTCGGTTCAATACCTTTCGGGGTTTCGTGAATTTAAAGGAGTGCCGTCTTCTTCGGTGGCGGCTAGCTATTTAAAGGTGGTGGATCATAGGAGCTCTTCATGATCCCACCACCTCTTTCAAAATCCAGAGGATTTTTAAATTTGCCTGCGGCAAATTTTTCCGCTGCTGGATGTTCTTGTTGGAATGGCTGTACTTGTAGCGGAAAGAAAGAGGTGGTGGGATGAAAAAACTCATTCTTTTCACGGTCCTTATATCCGTCGTGACATTGGGCAGCTTTTGGGGCGGCAAGAAGGTTTGTATGATGATGTGGCCCGGGAGCTTAAACCCAAGTCAGAATTGGTATTTCTCTCTCGGTCTGGATGCCAGACAGGCGGAATCTTTGAAAAAATTCGAATCGTCTTTTCGAAAAAAGACGGATGGGCTTTGCATGAAAATTTGTCAGGAACGTTTAAATCTTCTCAATCTTATAAAACAAAAAGACGCCAATCAGCAGGGCATCAACAAAAAAATCGAGGAGATTGGTGGGCTTCAGATACTACTGGAACAACAAATTGCCTCTCATATTCTCGAAGTGAAGAAAGATCTTACGCTGGAGCAAAGTCAGGCCTATTTGAACCGCATCCATGAGGAACTTCGTAAATCGATCCAACAAAGCGGGTACAGAGAGATTCTGGATCGTCGATAAAATCGCGAAGGGCTAGCGCCATTTGCAATCTAGCGGTTTTTAGAGTATACTTGCCTCGTGAGTTTGTGAAATGTCAAAAGGAGTAAGACGATAGTGAAGAAAAAACTTTTTTTCGTCCTCATGTTTTCGCTTGGCATCGGAAATTTTGCTTATGCCTACTCGCCGATGATGGCTTGTGTCGGTATGCCGGTGATGAACATGAGCCATGCGTGCGACGGCCCGAAGGCCTGCGAATGCCGTATGGAAGCCGGCCGCCCTGAGCCTCTCTTCGCCCAGGTTTTCCCCGAACGGGGCGTCTCCTTTGAATCTCTCATGACGGATAGAATCAATGCCAAGAGCGTTGAGATCGTGTCCGATCCATTTGATTCTGCTTTTTCCGCGTCAGAATCCCCACCCAAAGACAAGGTCTACGACCTTTATTCCCAGTACCGTATTTAGACGTTTCTTTTATAGCGTGTGAATTCAAGGCCCTGATTTTCAAGCGGCCGGATCGCACGCTATTTTTCTGTTCTGAATTCTTAAAGCAGATTAAAGGAGACGCACTCATGAAAACATTTCAAAAAATAATTTCAATCGGTTTACTGACAGTGGGCGCCGTGTTTTCGGCGGCGACTCCTTCCATGTCGGAAGATCACAGCCATCATGGGGTTATCGCCAAATACCGTTGCCCCATGCACCATCAAGTGGTGTCGGACAAGCCCGGCAATTGCCCGATTTGCGGTATGAGATTGGTTCCCTTCGATGCCGCTTCGCCGGATGACGCGGGGGGCCCGGCGAAGGATCGTGTTCCCGTATCCATCAATCTTGAGAAACAACAACTGATCGGTATCAAGACGACGGAGGCGAAGTCACAACCCTTGCATAAACTTGTGCGGGCGTTAGGAGTGGTGGCTCACGACGAGGAATTATACAACGCGCAAATGGAATACATTCAGGCGATTTACAGGTCGCCGCAGGTCCTGAAGAATAAGTACACGACCGCCTATCAGAGAGTATTGGCGCCGTTGGCCGAGGAAAGCACGAAACTCAAATTGATGCAGTTAGGGATGGACGAGGAATCCATCGCCGCGATCAAGCGCAATAGTTTGCCGGACAAGCGGCTTTTGCATCTTGGCGACATGATGGAGGCCTGGGTGTACGTGAATGTCTATGAGCATGAAGTGCCATTTGTGAAAAAAGGAAATCTCGTCAAAGTGACCGCCGCTTCCATTCCAGGCATAAAGATTGAAGGCCGAGTGGTCACTGTCAGCCCGTTCGCGGACATGGAGAGCCGCACGGTCAAGGTCCGGATGCTCGTGAAGGACGAAAAAGAGCATTTAAGGCCGGAGATGCCCGTCAACGTGTTGATCCAATCTGATCTCGGCAGCGGGCTTGCGGTGCCTTTGGATGCCGTGCTCTTAACGGGGGACCACGCGATCGTGTTTGTAGAAAAAGGCGATGGGGTTTTTGAACCCAGGTACGTCATGGTCGGACAACAAGTAGGTGAGTTTTATGAAATTAAAGAGGGCTTAAGCGAAGGGGAAAAGGTGGTGGTGAGCGGCAATTTTCTCCTTGATTCCGAAAGCCGCTTGAAAGCTCAGGCGTCATGACCCCACCACTTCTTTCTTACAATCGCCCCGCGATTGGTCTGCATAAGCGGACGAAAGGAGTGGTGGGGTGATAGAAAAAATAATTGAATTCTCGGCAAGGAATAAATTTCTGATTCTTATTTTGACGGCCGTTGCGATGCTGTTCGCCGTGTATTACATGAAACAGGTACCGCTCGACGCGATCCCTGATTTGTCGGATACCCAGGTGATTGTGTATTCCAAATGGGATAGAAGCCCTGACATCATTGAAGATCAGGTAACCTATCCGATCGTGACGGCGCTTCTTGGGACGCCGAAGGTGAAGGATATCCGCGCATTTTCGGATTTCGGATTTTCTTACGTCTATGTCATTTTCGAGGACGGGACGGATATTTACTGGGCTAGAAGCCGCGTCTTGGAGTACTTAAACAAAATCCTTCCAAAATTGCCGGAAGGGGTAAAGACGGAACTTGGCCCAGACGCCACCGGCGTGGGATGGGTCTATCAATACGCGCTCGTGGATAAAACCGGTAAACATAATTTGCAGGAGCTGAGAAGCTATCAGGATTGGAATCTTCGGTACGCGCTTCAATCGGTGCCCGGCGTCGCGGAAGTCGCTTCAGTCGGAGGGTTTCAGAAACAGTATCAAGTGAACGTCGATCCCAATAAACTTTTGTCTTATAAGCTCTCGATCATGGAGGTGATCCAAGCCGTCAAATCCGGCAATAACGATGTTGGAGGACGGCTTTTAGAGTTTTCCGGCGCGGAGTACATGGTTCGCGGCCGGGGTTACGCGAAATCGGTGGGGGACATCGAAAAAATCGTTGTCGGAATGGGTAAGAACGGCGCGCCTATTTTAATCCGAAATATCGCGTCGGTCACGATCGGCCCCGATATTCGGCGCGGTATTTCCGATCTTGATGGAGAGGGAGATACGGTTGGAGGGATTATTATCATGCGCTCGGGAGAGAACGCGCTCAATGTCATTGATCGTGTGAAAAACAAGATCGAGGAATTGAAACCCTATTTGCCGGAAGGGGTGGAGATTCTTCCGGTGTATGACCGTTCCGAGCTTATCAAAAATTCTATTCACACGTTGATCGAACAGTTGAGAGACGAAATGATCATCGTCAGTCTCGTGATCCTTATTTTCCTCTGGCACATCCCGTCTTCGATCATTCCGATCGTCACGATCCCGATCTCGGTTCTCTTGGCTTTTATCCCGATGTATTTCATGGGAATCACCTCGAACATCATGTCCTTGGCCGGCATCGCGATCTCCATCGGCGTCCTGGTGGACGGCGCCATCATCGAAGTGGAAAATGCCTATAAAAAATTGGAACTCTGGCAATCCGGCGGAAGGGTGGGGGACTATCACAAGATTCGGCTCGACGCATTGAAAGAGGTGGGGCCTTCGGTATTTTTCTCGCTTTTAGTGATCGCGGTCGCTTTTATGCCTATTTTTGCGCTTGTCAGCCAGGAAGGAAGATTGTTCAAGCCGCTGGCGTTCAGCAAAAATTTCGCGATGGCGATCGCCGCGGTTTTGGCGGTTACGCTCAACGTGGCGATACGGATGTTGTTTGTACGGATGGATAATTTTAATTTCCAGCCTCGATGGTTCTGTCGCCTAGCGAATGCCGTTCTCGTCGGCCGTTATTATCCGGAAGAACGCCATCCGGTGAGCCGTGTGCTTTTTAAAATTTATGAACCGGCGGCGCGGTGGACACTGCGTCATGGCAAGGCGACGATTCTCGGGGCCATTGTTGTGTTTGTCTTAAGTGTGCCTGTCTATTTTCGCCTGGGATCCGAATTCATGCCTCGCTTGAACGAAGGCGTGATTCTCTACATGCCGACGACATTGCCCGGCATCTCGGTCACGGAGGCCGAAAAGTTGCTCCAAACCCAGGACAAAATATTAAAGAGTTTCCCTGAAGTCGAGAGGGTATTTGGAAAGGCGGGGCGTGCGGAGACCTCGACGGATCCGGCGCCTTTTTCGATGATGGAGACATTGGTCGTCTTGAAACCACAAAAAGAGTGGCGTGAAGTATCCCGTTGGTATTCGTGGATGCCGGAGTTTCTCAAAGAACCGTTCCGTCATGTGTGGCCGGACAGAATCCGATACGAATCCTTGATTGACGAAATGGATGAAAAGCTTCGTTTTCCCGGCGTCGCCAACGCTTGGACCATGCCGATCAAAAACCGTATTGATATGTTGAGCACGGGGATACGTACTCCTGTGGGGATTAAAGTTTACGGCTCCGATCTGAAGGAAATCGAAAAGATAGGCCTTGAGATAGAATCAGTTTTAAGGCCATTAAAGGGAGCCAGAAGCGTCTACGCGGAGCGGGTCACCGGGGGCTATTTTGTTGATTTTGATTTAAAGCGGGAAGAGCTCGCGCGCTATGGCTTGTCTGTCGAAGACGCTGAAACCGTGATTACCTCCGCAATTGGGGGAGATAATATCGGCGTGACGGTTGAAGACAGAGAGCGTTATCCGATCAATGTCCGGTATGCCAGAGATTTTAGAGACAACTTAGATTCCTTGAGGCGAGTGCTGGTGACGACGCCGGCCGGCATTCAGGTGCCGCTCAACACGCTCGCGGACATTCGTTTGGTGCAAGGCCCTGCGATGATTCGCGACGAGAACGGCCGTTTGTCCGGCTATGTCTATGTGGATGTCGCGGGGCGCGACATCGGCAGTTTTGTGAACGAGGCCAAAAAAGTGATCGCCAAAGAGGTGAAGGTGAAAGAGGGCTACTCGCTTCTATGGAGCGGGCAGTATGAGAACATGGCGCGTGTCAAAAAACGCCTGACGGTGGTCGTACCGGCGACGTTATTTTTGATTGCGTTTTTACTCTATATGAACACCCGGTCCTGGGTGAAGACGGGGATCGTACTTTTGGCTGTGCCTTTTTCTTTGATCGGCGCGGTATGGTTTTTATTCTTCTTGGGCTATAATATTTCAATAGCCACTTGGGTTGGAATGATTGCTTTGATGGGGCTCGATGCCGAGACGGGCGTATTTATGCTCCTGTATTTGGACCTCGCGTATAAGGACGCCGTCAAGGCCGGTAAGATGAAAACCAGAGCCGATTTGGACGAAGCGGTCATTCACGGAGCGGTGAAAAGGATCCGACCGAAGATGATGACGGTCATGGCGGCGATGCTGGGTCTTTTGCCGATCATGTGGTCTATGGGAACCGGAGCGGATGTGATGAAACGCATCGCGGCGCCGATGATCGGCGGGCTTTTAACGAGTTTTGTGATGGAGCTTCTCGTGTATCCGCCTATTTATCAGATATGGAAGCGGAATTTTGAGATGAAAAAAATTTGAGTACTACCCGATACACTTGCCCGATGCATCCGGAAATCGAACAGGATCGTCCGGGTAGTTGTCCAAAATGCGGGATGGCACTTGAACCCAAAGAGGTTTCTGTTTCGTCCGAAAACGCCGAATACAAAGATATGTCCAGACGCTTTTGGGGAAGTTTTATTCTCTCGGCCCCAATAATCCTTCTAGCAATGTCGGAGGTCCTTCCTGGAAAACCAATAGAAAAAATCTTGTCAATGCGGCTCGTCAATTGGATCGAATTTCTTCTCGCGACGCCGGTTGTCCTCTGGGGTGGATGGCCATTTTTCAAGCGCGGCGTCTTGTCCGTGGTGCGGCGGAGCCTAAACATGTTTTCCCTGATAGCGTTGGGTGTCGGTGTCGCTTACGTTTATAGCATCGTCGCGACTGTTTTTCCTTGGATATTTCCCAAGGCCTTTCGCGGGCATGGGGATGAAGTTTTGGTGTATTTCGAAGCCGCGGCAGTGATCACTGTTTTGGTTTTGTTGGGGCAGGTTCTGGAATTGCGGGCACGGACCCAAACCAGCGATGCGATTAAGGCGCTCCTTAATCTTACGCCTAAGATGGCTAGAATCGTCCGGGAAAACGGTAAAGAAGAGGACATTTTCTTGGATCAAGCGAAGCCGGGCGACACACTGCGCGTCCGTCCGGGGGAGAGCATCCCGACCGATGGCGTTGTGTTGGAAGGAGCCAGCTCGGTTGATGAATCAATGGTTACGGGCGAGTCTATTCCTGTGGAAAAGGTAACAGGATCAAAAGTTGTCGGAGGGACGGTCAACGGAACGGGAGGTTTGGTCGTTCGAGCCGAGAGAGTCGGAAGTGATACGCTTCTTTCCAAGATTGTGCACATGGTCAGCGAAGCTCAAAGAAGCCGCGCGCCGATCCAACGTTTGGCGGACACGGCATCAGGTTATTTTGTGCCGATCGTCGTTGTCGTCGCCGTAATTACTTTTATTCTTTGGGGTTTTTTTGGCCCTGAACCTAAGATGGCCTATGCGATCGTAAACGCGGTTGCGGTGCTCATCATTGCCTGTCCCTGTGCTTTGGGGCTTGCCACGCCCATGTCGATCATGGTGGGGGTGGGCCGCGGCGCGACGACCGGGATTTTGATTAAGAACGCTGAGGCATTGGAAATTTTCGAGAAGGTCGACATTCTTATCTTTGACAAAACAGGAACCTTAACGGAAGGGAAACCGAAACTTGCTTCAGTTGTCCCGGTTCAAGGTGTCAGTGAGGCGGAATTTTTGCGACTTGCGGGAAGTCTTGAACGCGGGAGCGAACATCCTCTGGCGCAGGCGATCGTAGGCGGATCTGAATTAAAGGGAGTTCGTTTAACTGAGGCAAAGGATTTTAAGTCCGTTACCGGGAAAGGCGTCATGGGTTCCGTGGATGGTGAGTTTTTGATTCTTGGAAATCAAAAATGGATTGAGGAGCTTGGGATTTCCACGCAAGACCTGGCCGTCAAGGCCGATGGTTTCCGGAAGGACGGCCAAACGGTTATGTTTTTGGCGCGGGCGAAGAAGGTTTTGGGGATTCTTGGCGTTTCGGATTCTATTAAAGAATCCACGCCCGAAGCGATCGCCATGCTGCATAAAGAAAATCTCCGGCTCATTATGGTGACGGGAGACAATCAGGTGACGGCGGCGGCGGTCGCGAGAAAATTAAGAATTGATGAGGTGCGCGCGAGCGTTTTGCCCGAACAAAAAGGCGAAATTGTAAAAGAACTCCAAGACAAAGGCCACCGCGTAGCCATGGCGGGGGACGGGGTCAACGACGCCCCGGCGCTTGCTCAAGCAAATGTGGGCATCGCCATGGGCACGGGAACCGACGTGGCAATGGAAAGTGCGGCAGTGACCCTCGTTAAAGGTGATCTTCGGGGAATCGCCAAGGCAAGAAGGTTGAGCAGAGCCACGATGCGTAATATTCGCCAGAATCTATTTTTTGCTTTTATCTACAATATTTTAGGAGTCCCAATCGCGGCGGGGGTTCTTTATCCCTACTTTGGAATCCTTCTTAGTCCGATTATCGCCAGCGCCGCGATGAGTTTTAGTTCGGTTTCTGTAGTTTCAAACGCGCTAAGATTAAGTAAAATAGATCTTTAGGTTAAAAGTCTAATAATACTTACTTTAGGCATACTTGCGAATAAGTTATTCTAGTGATACTCTAGGCGGTACCTAAGAAACCTTTGTTTACCAAAATAGGGAGGGACGGACGGTGAATAAAAAAGTCAAATTTCTGATCATTGTTTTAGTCATTCTGTTCGTCGGCAGCGTCGTCAAGAATGGTATTTTTCAGTCGATATTAGGGAGCGCTCTGTCCAAAGCGGCCCATGTTCCCGTTCGGATCGGTAGCACTCAGGTGCGTTTCCTCTCGAGTGGTATCACGCTTAAAGGAATCAAGGTTTATAATCCGAGGTCTTTCCCGGAACGATTGATGGTAGATGCTCCTCTTGTTTCAATTAGCTTTGATCCGGCGGCACTTTTTAAGCACCAACTTCATTTCAAGGACATGAAATTAAACGTGAAAGAAGTGGTCGTGATTAAGAACCGGGATGGAAACCTGAATGTGAACGCGATGAAACCAACCGAAGAGGATAAGAAAAAATCCAAAAAAGGCGAAACGAAGGGCCAGATGCCGGCCCTTATGATCGACCGACTGTCCCTGACCGTTGGCCGCGTCGTCTACAAAGACTATAGCGCCGGCGGAGCGCCCAGCATCCAGGTCTTTGATATCAATATTCAGGACCGGGTTTATACCAATATCCAGAATCCCACGGTTCTTGTGAGTTTGATCATGTCCGAGGCGTTGGCCAGGACCACGCTTTCACGGATCGCCAACCTGGATATTGGTAGTTTCACGGATATCAAGGACCAAGCGACTAATTTTGTAGGTGGTGGTGCGGATACGATGGAAAATACCGCCAAAAACATCCTAAAAATGTTCAATTAACCAAACATTTTTTAAAATTTATTTGTCATAACCCATTATTAATCAATCGGTTATAGCTACACCGTTGCTGATTATTTAATAAAATTGATTAGTATTACTTAAAATAGTTGACAAATAGTAATTATTATATTATACTTGGGTCAAGTAAGGAGAAACCATGGATAATGGCGCAGATCCAAGACCCAAGGAACCGGCAAGGCCAGAACGGACTCAAATCATGACCACCAAAGAGATTGCCAAGTATTTGGGGGTCCATGAGATGACGGTTTACCGTTGGCTGAAAAAAGGGGTTCTTCCCGGGTTTAAAATAGGCGGCAGATGGCGCAGCAAAAAAGATCTCTTAGACGCCTATCTTGCGAAGCATATGGAAAACAAGTAGTGCTCCTGTCGTTTGCCTATCCCTTAAAGAACCCGTAGCGAAAAACCTCAAAAAGAGCCGAACATGTCCGAAGAATGGCTGATAGACGGCTATAATCTTCTTCACGATTTAACCAGCCGAAATAAGAAAACAACAATGTTGAGACAGGATCTGTTCGAGATCCTGGCCAATTTTTCAGGCCAGGGAGACCGCCGGTTGACGCTGGTGTTGGACGGAAAGGGCAATGACGAGGAGTTCAGGCCTTATCTTCATAAGACATTTCACATCGTGTACTCCCAATCAGTTTCCGCCGATTCCTACATCGAGAAAATCGTTTATGAGAAGAAAGGCAAGGTGCCCCTCATGGTTGTCACAAAAGACCGCGCGATCACGAATATGGCAAGAGGCGGCGGCGCGAGAGTGATGAACCCTGAAGACTTCATAGATTTGGTCAAAAGCTCCAAAGAAGAGGGTAAGGATATCTTATTCAAACATAAAGTCGAATCCCATGGCTTTAACCGGCCATTCCAAGATAAGTTGAAACATCTCGAATGACCCCACCACCTCTTTTTCAATCTCGGAGATTGCCAAATTCGCCTTCGGCGAATTTTTCCGCCATGGATGTAAAATCAATTGGCGGAACAAAAGAGGTGGTGGGGTGACCCCCGCCCTTCCTAAAATCATTCTTAAGAAATCCCACGCCGAGCGTGTCCGGCACTGGCATCCCTGGATTTACCGGAGCCAGGTTAAAGAAGCGGGATCATTCCCGCCGCCTGGCAGTTTGGTAGATGTTTATTCTTCCTCCAACCGTTTTATCGGGACCGGCTACTTTAATCCGAAATCCGAGATATCCGTCAGAATTCTCACCCGAGAGAAAGAACCCATTGATAAAAATTTCTTCAGGCATCAGATTGAGAAAGCGGCCCGGTTTAGGCAACGGGTCGTCTCGCAGACGAATGCCTTCCGCTTGATTTCGTCCGAGGCGGATGGATTGCCGGGGCTCATCGTGGACCGTTACGCGGAAATACTGGTCGTGCAGTTTCTAACGGCAGGCATAGAGGGTTTGAGGCCCTTGGTCCTTGATGCGTTGGGGGAGGCCTTGCCGGAGGCACGGGGGATTTATGAAAGAAGCGATTCCAACTCGAGGCGACTCGAGGGTTTGGAAGAAAAAACGGGATGGATCCGGCAGGATTGCGGGAGCGATATTTTGGTTTCCGAACGGGACGTGAATTATCGCGTCTTGTTCGAAAAGGGGCAAAAGACGGGCTTGTATCTTGACCAGAGAGAAAACCGGCTCATTTTAAGAGATTTGGGTTTAAAAGGGAAGGTCTTGGACGCCTTTTGTTATACGGGCGGTTTTGGGCTTCATTTAGCTTTGGCCGGCTGCCGTGTTCTGGGGATCGACAGCCAGAAGGAGGCGATCGAACAGGCCGAACACAATCGTGAATTGAACCACATTCCCCGTGAGAATCTGGATTTCAGGGTCGCGAACGTTTTTGATGAGCTTCGAATCTTCGAAAAAGAAAAAAGAAGGTTCGATCTCGTGATTTTGGATCCGCCGTCCTTCGTGAAGCGTAAACAAGAGCTTCAAGGCGCGATTGCGGGTTATAAAGAGATCATTCTTCGCGGCATGAAACTCTTAGGCGAAGGCGGGTGGCTGGCGACGTTCTCCTGTTCTTACCATGTGGATGAAAATCTTCTTTTGCAGATCGCCTTGAGCGCCGCGGCCGATGTGAGAAAAGACCTAACCCTGCTCCGGTTTATGAAACAGTCGTCCGACCATCCGATCAAGCCTTTCATCCCCGAAACCTACTACCTCAAGGGCTTTCTTTTTCAGGTTTCTTCTTTGTAGGGTTTTATTTAAGAAGAACCGCTTCTAAAAAATAAAAACCAGACCATTGCAAAAATAGGGATCAGGATAGGGAAGCTGTATCTTAATACGTAGCCAAAAAAGCTCGGCGTTTTGACTTTCATCTGCTCCGCGATTGATTTCACGAGGAAATTTGGCCCGTTTCCGATATAAGTAACCGCACCGAAAAAGACCGAACCGACACTGATGGCCCGGATGTAGCTTGGATGATCCGTCAAAAGCGCCACGACGGGGTTCTCGTGATGTTCGGCGACAAACAGCCCGATCGAAGCGCTTAAGAAATTTAGATAGGTCGGCGCGTTATCAAGAACACTCGATAAGATTCCCGAACCCCAGAAAAATTGACCTGAGCTATGAATGCCTATTTTGTCCGCGTTGTGTTCCAGCCACTCGAGCGCCGGGATCATGGTCGCGAATATTCCGATGAAAAGAATTGCCACTTCCTTGATGGGTTCGAAATTAAAGTGGTTACTTTCATGAACATTTTTCGAAGTGGTTTTATAAGACAGAACGGCGGCTAAAATCATCAGCCCTTCCCTTAAGAACGGCGGGTGGTTGATAAATACCGCTCCGATGATCATGAGCAGGAAAAGGATGTTGTGAACTCCTAAGAATTTCCATTCTTCATGCGCCGTCTCTTTCAGGCGGATTTCCTTGGGCGCTTTTTTGTAGTTTCTCGAGTCCACAATAAAAAATAAGGCGAGCAGGATTCCCATCGTTAAAAGCCAGATCGGCCACACATTCTCGAGCACCCAGAAGAAAGGGATGCCTTTCAGATATCCCAGGAAAAGCGGGGGATCCCCGATCGGCGTCAGCGCTCCTCCGATGTTGCTCACGATAAAAATAAAGAAGGCGATGTGAAAAGTGGTGAGCCGGTATTTATTCATGCGGATCCACGGACGGATCATGACCATCGAAGCGCCGGTGGTCCCCAGTAAATTGGCCAGAACTCCGCCGATTAATAAAAACAGGGAATTGACGAGCGGCGTCGCCTCACCTTTGACGTTGATATGAATCCCGCCCGCCACGACAAATAAGGATCCTATCAGCGAGATGAAGCTGAAGTACTCATAGCCCGTATGGATGAGACTTTCCGTGTTTTTCAGGAGGAAAAGATAATAGAAGACGACGATCGCTCCCAGGCCAAAAGAGACGAAAGGATAATTTTTTTCCCACCAGTGTTTATTGGCCAGAGGAAAGACGGCGATCGAGACCAGGAGCGCGACAAACGGGATGGCCCAGAGGAGCTCGGTGATCACCGGAATGCCACGGATTGTTGGATGATCTGCTGTGCGAGCGTGATGAAATAGTCAGGAAATATCCCGAGAAAAACGATCGCGCACAACAAAAAAAGTCCCAGCATTTTCATCGGCGCCGACAGCGCCAACGGCGTATTCGTCTTGGGCTTCTCGAGATACGCGTGTTTAACGATGGTCAGATAATAAAAAAGCGATACGACGCTGTTCAAAACCCCCCAGAGAACCAGAAACCAATGGCCTTTGTCCATCGCGCTTGAAAAAAGAATCCACTTGCCGACGAAACCGACAAGCGGCGGAATGCCGGCTAGCGATAGCAAACTGAGAAGCAGGATAAGCGCCAAGAACGGAGAGCGATCGGCCAAGCCATCAAAGTGTGAGATTTGAGGATTATCATGATCGGACGCCTTGGCCACGAGAACTGTCACCATAAAGGCGCCGGCGTTCATCAATACGTAGGCAAGCGTGTAGAAAAGGGACGAGGCGTAGCCGTCAAAACTACCCGCCAGGAGACCCACGAGAATGTAGCCGGCCTGGGCGATGCTGGAATAGGCTAATAGGCGTTTCACGTCCTGTTGGACCAGCGCGACGGAGTTCCCAAGCGTCATGGAAACAAACGCCATCACTCCCAGAATTATGACAAACGCGTGCGTCAGGCCCATCAACATCAGAATCCGGATCAGAATGGCGACCGCCGCTGCCTTGGAAGCAGTCGCGATAAATGCAGTGACGGTGGTCGTCGAACTTTCATAAACGTCGGGAGCCCAGAAATGAACCGGAAAGCTCGAGAGCTTGAATAAAAATGAAAAGGACGCGAAGACGAGTCCCAAAGAGAACGCGGGCTGCGTGATCAAAGCCGGAACGTTTGCAGCGATCCGGAGAAGGTTCGTCGTGCCGGCCAATCCCGCGATCAGACTGAAGCCCCAGAGGAAAAAACCGCTCGTGGCGGCCCCGAAGACCAGGTATTTAACGGATGCCTCCGCGCTTCTCCGGTCCTGCCTTAGCGCGGAGAGCAAGTAGAGAGAGTAAGCGGAAAGTTCCAGTGAAATATAAAGGGTCAAAATATCCACCGAGGAAGTGATCATCATCATTCCGAGCGTCGCAGTCGAAAGAAAGAAAAAATACTCAAGCCGGCGCTCTTTTTGGAGGAAAACGGACTCGCCCGAAAGGAGGAATATAAAGAAGAAAACGAGCGATAAAAGGACTTTAAACCCTTGAGACAAGAGGTCAATTCTGTAGGTTGAGTAAAATAAGTCCCCCGAAACTTTTAACGACCAGAAGGAGGCGATCACAAGCGCGACGCCGGAGAGCATGACGAAAGGATTTAAAATTTTCTCCAGTTGATCCTTTCTTAACAGCGTCAGGCAAAGAAGCGTCGTCAAGAAGACCAATAACGTCGTTTCGGGTAAGAAAAGTAGCAACGTCATGCCCTAGCTCCCTAATAAAGACTTTGTAGAAAGCCAGATCCAGTTAATAAAGATCTGGGGAAAAATACCAAAGAAAATGAGGCATGCCACAAGAACGGCCCTTGGAAAAAATTGTAGAAGATCTACATCTTTAAAATGTTCATGATGTGGATTGAAGGGCCCGTAAAAAGCTTTCTGCACGGCGGTCAGCACGTAGTAAGCGGTGATCAGAAGCGCGATGATGGACGCGATTCCGATGAAGGGATAGGTCTTCACTGCGGCGATCGTCACCAAAAGCTCCGCCACGAAGCTTCCCATGCCGGGCAGGCCCAGTCCGCACAGCCCGGCAATGATAAAGAAAGCCGAGATGACCGGCGCTTTTTTGGACAACCCTCCCAACTCGTCAAGCATTCGGGTGTGGCAGCCGTCGTAAATAAACCCGACACACGCGAAGAAAAGAGCGGTCATGATGCCGTGGCAGAACATCTGAAAGATGGCGCCGTTAAAACCGATCGTAGTCATCGTCGCGATGCCCAGCAGCACGATCCCCATGTGGCTGACGCTTGAATAACCGATGATGTATTTAAGGTCTCTTTGCTGTGTCGCGACCATCGCGCCGTAAACGATATTGCATAGCGCTAAAATGGCGATGAGATAAGCCCAGTGACGGGCGCCTTCCGGTAAGAGATAAACGGCGACGCGCAAAATTCCGTACGCCCCCAGTTTCATCAAGACACCGGCATGCAACATGCTCGCGGCCGTCGGAGCCGCGACGTGGCCGTCCGGCGACCAGATATGGAAAGGAAAACAGGCCGCCAGCACGCCGAAACCGAGAAAAAGACCCAAAAACAGAATGTTTTGGATTTGGGGAGTGAAAACGACATTTTGTTTGATCGCGATAAGATCAAATGTGCGTGCGCCCGGCAGACTGTAGATGTAAAGAAAACCGGCGAACATCAAGGCGCTTCCGAGGAGGAGATACAGCGTCAGCTTCATCGCGGCATACTGCTTGTTCGTAGACCCCCAGATTACGATCAAAAGATACATTGGGATCACGGCCACCTCGTAAAACAAGAAGAAGAAGAAGAGATTGGTGGTCATGAAGACGCCGAACACGCCCGAAACGAGAAATAGCATATTGGCAAAGAAATCTTTGACGCGGTATGTGACCGACCACGACACAAGGATCCCGCAGAAAATGACGATCGCGGTCAGAAGAAGCATGGACACGTTCAACCCATCTACCGCATTCGCGTAGTGGATGCCGTAGCTTTTGATCCATTCGATGTGTTCCACGTATTGAAACGCAGGATCCGAGGCGTTAAAGATAAAACAAAGATAAACGGACAGCGCCAATGTCCCCAAGGACGACAGAAGCGCGATCCACCGAATAAGGTTCTCGTATTTTCTCGGTGTCAGAAGAATCAACGAAAGCCCGATGATGGGACAAAGCAGGATGGAGGATAGAATCGGAAAAGGCATCATCTAAAAGCCCGTTTTTCCATAGTGAAGGATGTAAAAAACAATCAAAACGCCCGCGCCGATCGCGAGCGACATATAATCTTGCAAAAGCCCATTTTGAACTTTCGAAGCGATACGCCCCAGACGCAGGATGTTATAGGAAGTTCCATTCACCATGAAGCCATTGATCACGGTGCGGTCGAACCAGTTTAAAATCCAAGCCAGCCCCAGGCCGATCTTCTTGACCACGAAGGCGTAGGCATCGTCGACAAAAAATTTTCTCTCAAGCGTCGTTTTCACGGGATTATTAGCTGCCTCCAATCGCGTGAGCGCTTTTTCCGGATCCCTAAATTGAATAAAAGCGACAACCGCACCGCCGCCGATCAGGACTAGTGTCGTGATAAGAAGCCCCCCATTTAGGGGCGAGACTTGACCGCCCAGCCAATGAAGTATTTTATGTCCCGTGAAAGGCGTGCCGAGCGCGCCTACATACGCTGAAATAGCCGCAAGCCCGATCAGCGGCAGTGCACGGCAGAGTTTCAAAAGACCCGATTCATGGTGAGAGCCATGTTCTTCGTATTTTATCTTTGACCGTGTGATCACAAAAAGCATCCGGAAGGAATAATAAACGGTCAGAAAACTCACGAGAATAGCCACGCCGTAGAACCAAAGACTTCTTTCTTTCAGTGTTTCTAGGATCATGTCTTTGCTGAAAAATCCCGCGAACGGCGGCAACCCGCAAAGCGACAAAAGTCCCACTACGAGAAAGGTCACGGCCAATAAATCCTTTTTACCGCCTTTTTGACCAATCTCCCAAATATCATTCGTGTGATAGCGGTGGATGAAGGCACCCGCTGTCAAGAAAAGCAGTGATTTGAAATACGCGTGAGTCGACAGATGAAACATTCCGGCGATCGAAGAGCCGGCGCCGATTCCCATCACCATGAGCCCGAGCTGGCTGATCGTGGAGTAGGCGAGGATCTTTTTGATATCCCGTTGGATCGTCGCGAGCGCGGCTCCCACAAAGGCCGTCAGACTTCCGATGATCAAGATGACCAAAAGCGTTGTCTTTGAAGCGGAAAACAGACCAAAGGCCCGCGAGAGCAGGAAAACACCGGCCGCGACCATCGTCGCCGAATGGATCAGCGCACTGACCGGCGTGGGGCCTTCCATCGCGTCCGGAAGCCAGTTATGAAACGGAAATTGAGCGGATTTCCCCATGACCCCCATAAATACGAGAACCCCGATAATGGTTAACATGGGGTTTGAGAAGGTTTGTTGCAGGGTCTCACTTTTAAGATCAACGAAGTTGAGGGTCCCAAAGTAAAGGAAGAGGAGGATCACGCCTAGGTAGAAACCGAGATCGCCCAGGCGATTGATCACGAAGGCCTTTCTCGCGGCGGTGGCGGCGCTTGGTTTGGAGTACCAGAACCCGATCAGGAGATAGGAGGTGAGTCCCACAAGCTCCCAGAATAAAAAGGTTTGAAGCAGATTGCTGGATAGGACCAAGCCCGTCATCGAAAAGGAGAAGAAGCTCAAGAAACCGAAATACCGCGGCCTCGAGGGGTCTTCGTTCATGTAATAGACCGAGAAAAGTTGGACAAAAAAACTGATGGTTGTGACAAGCGTGATCATCAGCAAATTCAGCGGATCAACCAAAAAGCCGACGACGAGTTGGTAAGGGTTGGTTGCGCTTGGCTCCGCTACTTTCAGCCATTCGTAGACGAACTGCTGCGGCAGGTTTTCCTGGTGGAGGTGGAGAGAGAAAAGTTTTAAGGCCGCGAGCGCCGCTAAAAGCGATCCCGACACCCCGATTGCCGGCGCGATCTTTTTCAAACTTTTTGGCAAAAGCTGGATCAATAAGAAGGCTAAAAGTGGAGCCAGTTGGATCGTCCAGAGGAGTTTGAGGCCCATCATCCTTTAAGCTCCTTAACCTCTTCGATGTTGATCGAGTCTTTTTTCCGGTAAAGAAGAAGGACCAGACTCAACGCAATACAGACCTCTGCCGCCGCCAGCGCGATGATGAAGACGACAAACACCTGTCCGGCCACTTTGTTGGGCATGGAGAATTTGTTGAACGCCAGAAAATTGATGCTTGCGGAATTCAAAATCAGCTCAAGCGAAATAAGAATCGCCACAAGATTTCTTCGCGCGAGAAGGCCAAAAATGCCGATCGAGAACATCGCCGTCGAAACGAGGAGATAGGTTTGAAGCGATTGCGAAAAAATAGCCGGGGTCATTTCGCGTTCTTTCCGCTTAAAATAAAAAGAGCGCCCACAATCGCGACGAGAAGCACAAGCGACACTACTTCAAACGGAAGAAGACTCGTGGTTAAAAAGGCCCTCCCCATGGCCTTCATGGAATAATCTCCCTCGACGCTGACGACAGGCCACTGAGTCGCGCGCAGCGTGCGGGTGATCCCGATAAAAAGAAAACCTGCGATCAAAAGAGACCGTAAAATTTTTCCAAGGTTTCTTGACTCGTTCTTCTGGAACATCGGCCGAGACAACATGATCGCAAAAATAATCGCGATGGAGATGGCGCCGATATAGACAATCACCTCGATGATCGCCAGAAATTCGCTATTCAGGTAGATAAAAAGACACGCGACTCCAAAAAGACAAACGATCAGAGAAAGCGCGTTATAAAAAACATTTTTTAGCCATACCGCCATGAGCGCCGCGCCCAGCGTCATGATCACAATGGCGGAAAAAACGATATCCGTTATCACCCCACCACTCCTTTCGTCCGCGTCCGCGGACCAATCGTTTTGCGATTGTAAGAAAGAAGTGGTGGGGTCATGGGTTCGGTGTGGGATTGGGTTGAGAGGGTGCTACGACCGGGATCTTGGTCAACGGGGTGCCGCGCTTCTCAAACGGCTCGAGCAAATCCATGATGAGTTCTTTTTGCCCCGTGGAGACGATGTCATAGTCTCCGTCCGTGTGTTTCAACGCGTCGGTCGGGCAAACGTCAATGCAGAGACTGCAAAGACTGCAGAGCATGTAGTTGACCTTGAAATCCGTCAACACGCGCTTACCGTCAATCACGCTTTTTTGGGCCTCGAGCGACATGCAGCGCGAAGGGCAGATCTTGATGCAGGCATTGCAGGCGATACAAAGATGGTCGTTGGTTTTTTCGCCTACCACGAAAGAGATAGGTCCTTTAAAGCGTTTGATTGGGATGCGCTCTTTCGGATAGATCACGGTGACCGGTTTTTTAAAGAAGTAGCGGATCGTGATCGACATTCCGACCACGAGACTCCAAGCGCCTTCGATGATGTCTTTTAAATATTGGATCATATTAGTCCTTGTGTATCATTTACGAAAAAAACTTTTGGCATTGTATCACAAGCGCCGTGACAAACACATTTAGAATCGCGAACGGGATCAACACTTTCCAGGCGAAATTCATGAGCTGGTCGCTCCGGAGCCGCGGGAAGGTCCAGCGCACCCACATCACGACAAATACGATCCCGTAGGTTTTGAGCAAGAGCCAAAAAGGCCCCGCCACCAAACCGGCGGGCAAGCCCGGTACCAGCGGCCGCCATCCTCCCAGGAACAGCGTCGCCGCAATCGCCGATGAGATGAAGATGGCCGTGTATTCTCCGAGGAAAAATAGTGCGAACCGCATCCCGGAGTACTCCGTATGAAATCCCGCGACGAGCTCCGACTCCGCCTCAGGAATGTCGAACGGCGCGCGGTTAGCCTCCGCGAGACTCGCGCAGAAAAAGATCAGAAACGCGAGCGGCTGGGTCGCGATAAACCATGTTTTTTCCTGGACGGCGACCAACTCCGACATTTTCATCGTTTGGGCGGCCATTACAACACCCATCGTTGATAGAAGAAGGGGAATCTCATAAGAAATATTTTGAGCGACGGCCCGCATCGAACCCAGGAGCGCGTATTTATTGTTCGAAGCCCATCCCGCGATGAAGATGCCGATGAAACTGATATTCGTCAGGGAAAATACAAAAAGAAATCCGACATTCAGATCACGCATGACTAAATTCGGCCCGAGTGGCAGGATCAGAAAGGCGGCTAGGACCGGCGCGAACACAATGAGCGGCGCCAGCACATAGAGAAACTTGTCAGACTCTTTTGGCAATACAAGCTCTTTTGTAAGAAGCTTGATCGCGTCCGCAACCGTCTGGAGCGACCCCTGCCAACCCACATGGATCGGCCCGCGCCGCAGCTGGATCCTGGCGGAGACGCGGCGTTCGAGCCATATCAAAAAGAGCGCGTTGACCGACACGAATAAAGTGACGAGCGTGCCATAAAGGATAATTTTAATGATTTCCTGCACGATGAAACTCACCCCACCACCTCCTTTTGAGACGCCGAGATTGATACGGCAATTAACAAAAAGATTCGGCGTCTCGATGCGCCTGGAGGCGCATCACGCCGTTGGCGGAAAGGAGGTGGTGGGGTCATCGGTCAATCTCCGGAAGCACAATATCAATGCTTCCTAAGACCGCGACGACGTCGGAAACCAAGCATCCCGGCAGCATGCCGATGATTGAGTTTAAGTTTGAAAAAGAGGGTGTGCGTAGCTTGAACCGATAGGGGTTTAGCGACCCATCGCTTATGAGGTACATTCCGAATAACCCCCGTGTGGATTCGACGGCCGAATAGTATTCGCCTTTTGGCACGTTTTTCGGCAGTTTGCCGAGCGTCACTTCCCCGGCCGGCATTTTTTCGATGACCTGCGCGATGATCTTCAAACTCTCTTCCATCTCTTTCATACGCACCCAGTATCTGGAATAAACGTCGCCTTCACTTCGCGTCGGAATATTGAAATCGAGCTCCGGGTAGATCGAATAAGGTTCGGTGCGGCGCAGGTCGAACGGCACTCCTGAAGCGCGCAGCGACGGGCCTGTTACGCCATAGGAAATAGCCGCTTCTTTGCTGAGAACCCCGAGGTTTCTCGTCCGCTTTTTGAAAATAATGTTCTTCGTGACCAGTCCGTCATAGTCTTTCAGATGTTTTTTAAATTCAGGGATAAATTTCTTGATCGCGGGGATCATGTCCGGATGAATATCTTTGTCCAGCCCGCCGAAACGGAAATAATCGTAGGTGAGCCGCTCACCGGTCGTCATCTCGAGGATATCCAAGATATTTTCTCTGTCATCAAAACAGTAGAAAAACGGAGTAAAGGCCCCGAGGTCCATCAAAAAAGTCCCCACCCAGAGAAGGTGGCTCGCGAGACGATTGAGCTCAGTGCTGAGGACACGGATGTATTCCACGCGCGGGGGAGGCGTGATACCCATCGCTTTCTCGACGAGGATCGCGTAGCCGAAGTTATAGCTCATCGCGCCCACATAATCGAGCCGTCCCATGTTAGGCCAGCAGCCGACATAGGTTTGGATCTCCATCATCTTCTCGTGATGGCGATGCGAATAGCCGATAATCGGCTCGGCGTCAATGACGCGTTCGCCGTCCAGGTGCAGCAAGACCCTTAAAACGCCGTGAGTACTGGGGTGCTGGGGGCCGAGGTTCAGGTAATAATCCCGTTTGTGTTTTGTGGCCTGTTCCGAGACTTCTTGGGGATAAAGAATCTTGAAACCTTCCGTGTCCTCCTTCATCAGTTTAAGCGACTGCGTGACATCCGAGCCGGCGGGCTCACCTTTAAAACTTTTTAAGAGCGGAAAGATCGTGGAGCTTTCGGGCAGAATCAGCCGCTTGAGATTCGGATGGTCGGTAAAAACAATTCCGAAAAATTCGAATATTTCTCTTTCAAACCAATCGGCAGACTCATAGATGGAAGAAATACTCGGCGTTGTCCATCGGCCGTCTTCGGGCTTGCCGTCGTTTTTTGGCACGAGAAGCTTGACGCAGGATCTGGAAGGCTCGCTCCAATTGTTGAAGTGGTAAACGACCTCCAGGCATTCCGCGAAATCCACGGCAGTCAGGGATTCAAGGAAATACCCTTGGGCCAAAAATTCACGGGCAACCTCGCGGATCTTATTTTGAGGGACGACGGCTTCAAAAAGAACGCCGGAAGTTTTGAGATTCTTTTCGTTGAATTCTTCGGGTTTAACGACTTCCCGCAGCCAGTTTTGAATGTCTTTTTCCAGAACAGGCATGGACTTAGCTCTTATTTTCCGGACCGGGGGTCGGCAGCGGCGTGGGGGGTTTCCTGAACTCGGCCCGTGAGATCGCGTTTTTGTATTCGGCCGGACGGTTGTCTTGCGAGTCATGCACGACGGCCGGGGTCATCGTGCCTTTAACCTCTTTTGATTTGATTTGTCGTTGAAGTTCCATGATCCCGGCGATCAAGGCCTCCGGCCGCGGTGGGCATCCGGGGACATAAACATTCACGGGGATGATTTTATCAATGCCCTCCAAGATCCCGTATTGGCCCGGGTACTTAAAGGGGCCGCCTGCCGTCGCGCATCCGCCGAGGGCGATCACATATTTGGGCGCCGGCATCTGGTCATAGAGCGTCTTGATGCAAGGAACCATTTTGCGCGAGATCGTACCGGCGACGATCATGAGATCCGCTTGTCTCGGGGATGGGCGCACGACGCCAAATCCGAAGCGATCCATGTCAAAGCGCGCGGCGCCTCCGGCCATAAATTCAATGGCGCAGCAGGCCAGGCCGAATGTGAGCGGCCATAACGAATTGGCGCGCGCCATGTTGAAAACGTCCTCTACTTTGAAAAAATTCGCCGCGCCCGCGACGGGCGAAAGGGATTGGGTGTCTGTTGTGAGCGCGGTTTCCTTTATCTCCATGAGAAAAGTCCTTTTTTCCAGGCGTAGAGAATAGCCAGCGAAAGCAAAGCCAAAAACAGCGTGACTTCATAAAACGCGGCAAATCCGAATTCTTTGAATACGACGAGCACCGGGAAAAGGAAAGCCGCCTCGACGTCAAACGCGAGGAATATCAACCCGAAAAGGTAGTAATTAACGTCGAACTGCACCCAGGCGCCGCCGATGGGGACCTCGCCGCTTTCATAGGGATTTTGAGCGTTTTCTCCTCGGCTGCGAGGGCTGATCAATAAAGGGAGAAGGGTGTTGACGACGACAAATCCGGCACCGATGATCAAAAAGCCGAGCACATACGAATAATCATGCAATAAGGACATAAATCTCCGAACGTTTATCGTGCCAGTATACAGAAAAGCTTTTTCCAAGTCAAACTAGGCGCAGGGCCTGGCTCGCATGGTCCTCGCATCTCGGCGGGTCCTGCCGGCGAACAGCCCCATGGGTGCTCGTCTTAGATAAGTGGTGGACTGCGCGTCCATGGGGCGCCCCGTTCGCCGTCACCCGCTAAGTTCAAGTGCCAGAGGGGTCTGACCCCTTTGACCCAAATCGCTTCCAAAAAGAAGGATTTTCTTTCTTACAGTAGAAGGAGGGCTATGCAGGCGCGGGTGGCGAGCTTTGTTCGGAATGGCGAATATGGGCAAGCTGACAAGGATTGTTCCAGAGTGGAGCGTTGAAATCCGCGAGTGCCACGGAACACTAGTCTTTTACACCACGAGCGGATTCACCGAGCGAGGTGCCTCGGAGGGGCGCCGGAGCGTATCCACGGAGGAATAATCCTTGGCGGCTTGTATTTAAGTCATGTTATATAAATGACTTATAACTATATAGACGCTTGTTTTTTATTTGTATTTTTGCTTGTCCGTGGTGTATACTTCTGGTAATATTCGCTTAACTGTTGGCGGCTATTTCCCTGTAGACGACTATATATAAGACTATGACGAGAAAACACAAATCAGCGATAAAAGCTATCTCCTTACTATTGGCTTTTATTTTCGCTTTTTCGGAAATATCCTATGCGGCGCCGTTTGAAGCGGCCCCGCCGCGCGAGCTTCCCCTGCAAGTCATCGCGCAAGATCCTACGCGTTTTGAAGCCCCCGTCAAATTCACGACTCTGAAAGAAGTCCACAAGGGCGACAAAAATACCTTCATCATTCACATCCAGGACGCCCACGCCAATTACAGCGGCCAGGCCAATCTTGCCGGTGCGCTTGACGAGATCATGACCCGCTATCAGGTGACGCTCGTCCTTGTCGAAGGCGGCACGAAGGACGACACGCTCACACCGCTCAAAAAAATAGCCCCTCCCGAGGTCTGGAAAAAGGTCGCGAAGAAGTTTCTGATCGAAGGCAAGATCACCGGCGACGAATATTTGAACCTGATTTCGGACCACCCGATGAAGATCATGGGGATCGAGAACAAAGAGCTTTACATGACCAGTCTCAAGGCCTACGGGGACCTGGCCGGGAAAAGAGAAGAGATCCTGGATTATCTTAAAGAGATCCAATCGGCGGTGAATCAATTGAAACGGAAATTGTATCCGAAAGAATTATTGGAATATGAGAAGCAAGAGGCAGGAGGAAATTTTGAGAAAAAATTCAAGGGCCTTTTAGAACTTATTTCAGCCTACCCATCCCGTCATTCTGAGCCTTCCGCTCGTCATCCTGAGCGTAGCGAAGGATCTCAAAAACGAGATTCTTCACTCGCTTCGCTCGTTCAGAATGACGCGGCTACTTCTCAAGACGACATTCTTCAACCTTTTCCCACCGTCCAAAAACTCAAAGCTATCCAAGATCAAGAAAAAACAATCAATTTTGACGCGGCGAATTTGGAGCAGGCGGCGCTGATCGAGGAAATCGCGAAACGGGCGCCAAATGAGATCCCTCGACTCTCCTTCGACTCGGTGGATGCCTCGCTCAGGATCGCTCGGGATGACAAAATAAATAATGTTTCTTTGTTTTGTCACTTTCAAAATACTTTGAATAGTGCCAAGCGAAAGAAGATACCGCTCGAAAACTATCCCAATCTTATCGCTTACGGGGAATACCTGAGAAGTTTCCAAGAACTGGATCTGGATCAGGTGTTGGATGAACTGGAAAAAGTAGAGGATAAAGTTTACGTAAGTTTACTGACTCAAGTAGACAGTAGACAGAAGACAGTAGACAGGAAAGGTAGCGAAAAGCAACTCCTGACTCCTGTCTACAGTCTACCGTCTACTGAGAAAGACGCTCTGCTCGTCCGTTCCGTTGACCGCTATATCGGCCTTCTTGAAACCGCCTACCGCATTCAGATGTCTACCAAAGAATTTAATCTTTTCAAAGTCAATGAGCCCGATTTCGCGACCGTCGCGTATCTGGCATTTGTCAACCGGAAGCTCGCGGAAACGGGCTATTTCACGGACTTGATCGCTTATAAAAATTTATTGGAAGACGGCAAGAAATCTCTCGAGGCCTTTTATGACTCCGTGAATCAACGGGACATGGCGTTTATGCAGAACGTCGAAAAAATCCTGAAACAAGAGAATCAACAAGTGGCGGTTCTTATTACGGGTGGTTATCACACGCCGCATCTCAAAAAACTCTTTAAGGAAAAAGGATACTCATTCGCGGTCCTGACTCCGATCATCACTTCAGAAACCAACCAGAAAAAATACGAAAAGATTCTCCTTGAGCCGATCCGGAAAGAAACTAAAACGGTCGAGGTGGCGCAAGGCGAAAGCAAAACTTCCGATAAACGCTTAAGCGATTTGGAACAGGACTTGATCAAGCTGAAGAAACAATCGGACCAGATCGCTGCCGTGAGGTTGGCGGAACCCGAAGCGGCGACAAGGTTGGCAGAACTGATCCAAAGCGCAGGGCAGCCGGGTCAAGAGATGTTGACTGCGGAAACGGCGTTGGAATTTACTCGCGGGAACCGGTTGAGCGTTGAGACTCTGGGTTCAGAAGTCGGAGGTCAGAAGTCAGAAGTCAGAAAAGGCATTCCGTCTTCTGTCTTCCGTCCTCTGTCTTCTGACAAAAACGGCGCGCGGCCCCTCGACGACGGTAAGCTCGGGGCGAGGCTGGCAGGAGCTGATGGTCTTTTGAAAGTTATTGGATTATCGGAAGGATTATTGCAAGCTCAAAACAAGGAAATAAGTCAACGGAATCTTGGCGATCTCACGATCAAAACTATTCGAATCAATAAGCGTACTAACCCTCTTTCTATTCCCAAAGGAATAGAAATATTGGATAACGAGCTTGCGCCCGTCAGGAATTTTGATTTGCTTTACCGAAAGGGAAGACTTATTGCGGTATTTCCTATTCTAAATCTCGAGGAAATCAAAGAGGTTTTAAAAGGGACGCCGGAAAAAAAGATAACCACCACACCGGCCGGTTTTGAATCCTATGTTTTGAAACACGCCAAATTTCTTGACTTAAGTGCTTATTATTTTGATGTTCCAAAATTCGACAGCAAGATGTCAGAAGACAAAGTAACAAAAGTGTGGAAAGATTTTGGAGAACAATGGATATCAGATCGCGCTGCCATTGAAAAGTATAAAAATACACCTGATGTTCAAAATCCGCTTAAGAAAGGCATCGCAAGCCATACCAAATATATAACCGAGTCTGGTTTTGAATCAAAGCCCTACGTCTACGTTGAGCTTACCTCAAAAGGTGGGTTATGGACACTTTCTCAGTTTAATCCCGATGAGTATGACCATGAACGATACAAAAAGAAACCTGATGCTTACCAACTGATCTTTCGCGTTTTTCCTGGTATTTACCATCCAGCCCAGCTTTCATCTGTCAGAACCAAAGAAGCATTCTTTAGAGCTGTTTTCGGGCCCGAGCTTGATTTGAAAAAAGGACACATAACGCTCGACGTTGGTTCGGGAACAGGGATTGTTGCATGGACCCTATGGCTTAGTGTAAAACGTCCGGGTTATGCCATAGGTTTGAGTGATATGGAAACGGCGAATATTCTTGATACGGCTGAGATTGCCGGTATGCCTATTACTGCTGTTACAAACGATAACATTGTGAAAGATGGAAAACCTCTTTTTGAAAAAGTGGATCGCTTGACTTGGGATATGCCGTATATCTCGAATAACGTTATAAAACCTATTTTGGGAAGAATAAAACTTGATGAGTACTGGGATGGTGGCCAAGAGGCTCGAAGGACGCTTGAAACATTCGGGGCTAATCTGCGCCAGGTATTGAAAGGTAGCGGTAGGTTGTTGATTTGGCATGAACCCTGGAGCGAGAGAAGAAGTCCCCCAGGTATGTTGCCGCACAATGTAGATGTTGTAAAAGAAACTTTGGAAAAAGGAGGAATTCGCATAGAGGACACAAAACGGATCGGCTATTTGGATATAGAAGGGCTGCTTTACTATGGCAGCCTTAGCGGCGCACGGCTGGCGTCCAGAGAAATGACGCGACTGGAAGAATTTTTGACTGCCGTAGCAACCCAGACGCAATACCTGCTCGCGGGCCAAAGGATAAAAAACAGTCGTTTGTTCAGGCGATTCGGTTTTGAGCAGGTGATAAAAGAATCCGCCGTTTACAAAGGCATTTATAGGCAGAGCCTGATGCGGATGAGAAACGCGCTTGACCAAGAGCGGCTGCTTTACGGTTTTCCTTTGAGAACCACGCTGCAAAATGTCAAATCCGAGCTTCAAGCGATGACCCAATGGAGGCTCAGGCAAATCGATAGAAATCATTTGAAGTCGCTCATTGGCCAAATTAACAGACTACTTAGGATTTACGGAAGCCTTCATCAGAAACTCGTCAGAGCAAAGGATAAGGGTAAGTTTTCAGATCCGGCTCAAGCCAATCGCTATCTTATGCATTACGCCGCGCTGGCCGCTCATTACGCCAAACAGGTTTCCGATAGTGCTTTCAGACAAGTTCATTTAAAGGCGCGGTTGAATAGTCTGGCCGACGGCTTGAAAGACTGGCGTCCCGGTGAAGAGGGGACTGAACCGCTTGAGAAATTCATACGTGCTTTGTACGCCGCCGTTTCCCACGCCCGCGTCGGCTCTGCCGCGGACGAGGACCGCGAAATTCTGTTTCAAATTTTATCGGATATTAAGACGCTCATCGCTTTGACGCAAAATAAACCCGATATCGAAATGAGAACCCCGGACGAACAACTTCTTTTATTCCCGTCAAATACCTCCGGCTCGCGGCTTTCTGCTTCGCTCGTTGATAAGCGTGACGAGCTTCGCAGAACAAGGGCGGATCAAGAACCTACTTTTGCTTCGAGTTTTGTGACGCGATTATTTAGACTTGGTAATGCGACGCGGACTGCATCCGAGAGCGTTTGGACTTCAGTTTCTATATGGCTTAACCGGTTCTTGACTTCCGCCATATCTTCTCTAAGTGAAGTGGTGTCCTCGCCGATGGTTTTGATATCGTTTTTGAACGACTCAATTAACACGGCAACTTCGTTGGGAGTGAATACTTTAGGTTCTTTGGACATGGGGGCGACTATATCAAAGAACTTTGGACTTGTCAAATCTCAGAATGACGTTTCCGGCGCGCGGCTCGCCGTCATCAACGAATTCAAATTTTCCAAACGAAAAATTGCTCTCAGGTATATTGCCGCGGCGTTTGTTGGCGCGGTAAGCGCTATTTTAGGAGTATCTCATTACAACTTTGATCAGGCTTTGAATAAGATAACGACCGTTCGCTGGGAGCCGGTGAAATACGAAGGAGTATCTGCAATCCATGTTGATCCTGACCGAACAAAAGAATCAAGCAATATGACAATCAATCTCAAAACAAACAACGACGGGAAACTTAAGCAGGCTTTTATTTTAATGAATTTACTGGATCCGAAAACAGGACGCCGCGTGCCTGTCTTGAAAAACCGGTTTTTCGAAATGCGCATAGGCAGTGTCCCCGATAATAAAGTTTATGTTGAGGGTATTCGTGTTGACATGGATGACAATGACTTTGCCGATCCTAAGCTCATCCCGATTCGGCCTGATGGAACCATTTTAATGAAGATTGAATCCAAGGATGACATTATTGAATTGCATGTAACGCCGCAAATAGTGGACAAGCACGAAAGCAGATTTTTGACATTTTTATCCGTTATACCCGGCGCCCTTGTGGGAATTATAGTCTATTATTTTGTCAGTCGGAATCCAAGAAAGAGGCTGCAAAAGGCTAATGAAAAAAATGGGGCGTCCGGCTCCGCTTCAAAGGGCTCACGGTTGGCTGATCTGAAAAGCGTGGAAGAGCTTGTTTCCTGGATCGAGGCAGGCAACTCTTCCGTCGTTTTGAATACGGATTTGGGGCCTGTCCGCCTTAAGCTGACCGTGGACCATGGATTTAAGGACTATTCGATCAGTCATGGGGCCGTCAAGATTATCGTGTATCCGGAATATAAACCGAAGGCCCCAAACAACGATCCGTTGTCCGAACTTGCCAAACTAAATCAGGATTGGCCGCAGGAGGACTTGCTTTTCAATCTGTCGCCACCCAAAGGGTCCATCGGCCAATTGATTTTGCGCGCGGATAAAATCAGCCGGGATTCAAGCGCAGTTTTCCCTGAATTTACGGACAAAGTCCTGGTGATTGAAGAAATTCAGCAACGACGGGGCTACTCCAGTATCCATGATGGCGTTCGCAAGAAGCTGAACCTCTGGCAGGATACGGTGATTCGGCACTTGGACGAATACGCTGCCTCAAAGCACATTCCGTTGTTGTCCGAGTCTAAAGAAGGGAACGCACGTATCGGAACGACAGAACGAATCAGAAATTATCGTGATCCCTACCTGGAGAACCGTCTTCATTGGACGCTCGGAACGGTTTGGCTGGAGTCCATGGACGGTCCGAGCCGAATTTGGGTGTCTCCGAATGCCGACGTGCCACAGGCCGGCGCGCGGCTGGCGGCTTCGAACGCGGTTTTGGAAAAGCAACTAAAACCAGGGGATGCATTCAAGATTTTTCGTTACGCGGAAAAAGTTTATAAGGAAGCTCTCCAACTGCTGAGAGGGGGAGCCGCGTACGAACCGGCCGTTCAGCAGGATCTGCGGGAAGCCGCCGTCAATTTTGAAGTGGTGCGCTCGATCCACCCGAGGCACCAAATGGCACTGGCGCGCCTCGCCACGATTTATGAACTCCTGGGCAACAAGGAAAAAGCTTCGCAGTACTGGAGCGAATACCGCTATTTTTCCAATTCCGCTTCCCGGAACGGCTCGCGGCTTGGAGCGAAGCGACAATCCGCCGAAGCTTTAGTGGCGGATGGCGGCGTCCGCCATCAGGACGTTGGCGGACTCCCTCCGGGAGCGCGGCTGGCCAAAAGCTTTATCTTAAAAGAAGATTTAAAAAATCCGGTTCATTTTAATGAAGCTCCTACGGCACCGTGGTATAACTCATCTTTGAACAGACATCTTAAGCAATGGCAGTGGTTCCATCAAAACGCGCTGCATCAAATAATCACAAAAGCTAAATCCGGAGGAAAAAAAGCGGGCCGGTATCAAATCAACGTTTTAGTTCTTGGGGCAAGCACTGGAGAAGAATTGGCGCGTTCGGCCTATGAAATTTTGTTGCAACTGCAAAGTCAAAACGAAGATTTGAACGAGTGGCATATCGATGTTCAGGGCATGGAACGTAATAATCCAATGGCCAATGATGCGCTTCGCAGATTATCCGGACAAGATCCGCTTGTGTGGTACCCATCCCCAGGGGATGATGGCAATAGAAACGCTCTGGATTATTCTAACAAACTCGTCACAACGTTGAATCGATATAAGAGCCAAATTAAAATCAGTTTTGGCATCACCACTGCGGATTACACCGAAGAAAAAAGTTTCGAAGATTTGATCTCTCCGGACATCATTCTGGCCAATATGACGCTTTATCGAATGAGCGAGGAAAAAATCCATAACGTATTCGAGGGGTTGGATAAAAGATATCCAAACGCATGGATGGCAACGGATGCCTATCAAATAGGCACAGCATCTTTGTTTCATCACAAAGTTTCTTCGATAGGACAGTATAGCGTAGCAGTTCCGATCAATACAGAAGAGTTTGGCAACCCCGCCACCGGCTCGCGGCTGGCAAAAGAACAAACAAAAGTCCCTGATTCTGACCAAAGAATAGCGACCATGCGACAGAAGTTCGAAGAAGTGGGCGCGTTGTTGGACCAAAAGCAATTTGAAGAGGTTGAATCGAAACTCTCGGAGATAGAAAAATTGGCGGAACCTTTTGAATCCAAAGAGGGAATCCTGTCGTTGACCGAAGGGATTCGATATACGAAAAAGCTGGATCGAAAAGGCGTAAAAATTATGTTGGACGTGTTAGGGACGGATTTGAATGATGACTCGCTTCCTAGTCCGTCATCTGGAAAATCCGATCAAAAACCAGCGCCGCTCCCGAGCCTCCAGAGGCGCACTTTTTTGAGCCTCGGTAAAGCCCTTCCTTTCCTGTTCGGCGGCGGTCACAGGCCGCCGGCCGTTCCGGCCGAAAAGGCCACGCCGGAAGATATCCGCCTGGTGACGCACATGATGTCTTACTTGGACCATATGAAAAATACTATTACGAATCTCGACGAGTTGGAGGATCTCGACGATTCCAAAATGGAAAGGTTTGCTGGTCTATGGCGAAGATTCACGACACAAAAAGCGCGTTTAGAAAGTTTGCAGCCGGACCTGATGCAGGTCTTTGAGGAGAAAAAACTAACCTTTATCAAATCTTTGACCATTGAAATCGCCGCCTCCCCCGAGCTTTCCACAAACTCAGCCTTGTATGCCGAAGGGATGTATGTCGCTCTCATAGATCCCCAAATGTACGACCTGTGGGCGGCAACCCGTTTCGCCTTTTCGCACGTGGTGGACGGCAGAATCAAGTTCGAACCCGATGATTTTTTGAAGGCCTACGCATCCGGAATCCGTACCAAGGAAGACTACGCGCGCTACGTGACGTTCCGTTATTTCGTTCCTCAGTCCATGAAAAACCTGAAAGATGCGGAGAGACGGTTGATCAGCGAAGGCATCCTCAGACGTTCCAAGAAACCCGTTCAGGATATTTATCTGAACGCCGGAGAGTTTCAACAAGATTTGACGAATAGCGAGGCTGATTCGTGGGATGCTTACGACCCGACCCGTCAGTGGCTCAGAAAGAATCGCCAGGGCTGGTTTTTCAGAAAAGCAAAACAGCTGATGCGCACGGAGTTTGCGCAGGAAAATAGCATGGATTTTAACATGCCTTCGCCAGCCGCTATGAATCCCTATGCCGATGATCAATATCATTTGCGTACATTTTCTGAGGCGTGGAAAGAATACGTGAGGCAGATGGAGCATCATGCCAGACAGAGCTGGATGTCCAGAATTTATGGTGATGTTCAGCCCGGCTTAAGGCAGCCAGGCGCTTTCTCTTTCCGGCAAGCCCTCAAGGTGAAGGATGCTCTATCGTTAAATCGCATGAGTTTGGAAGACCTTCGGAGCTTCAACTCGGAGGTTTTTTTGCAAAATTTATTGGCCAATTTGGAAGGTTTGGACAGCCGATCAATGAGCGAACGCCAGCTCGAGGAGATCGTCCATAAATCGATTCATGAAATGCGGCGGGATGTTTCTATGAATGTGTCGGCAATCGATCGCTGGGAGGACGATGGCGGAAAAACAACAGGCGCGCGGTTGGCGCAAGAAGAAACAATGCGAAAACTTGGGTTCAAACTTGCCGTAGGAGAAGCAAATACTAAGCAAAAAAGAATCACTTTTGACCCGGAATTTATATCGCCCGGGCTTAATATTGATTTGTGGATCCAGCCACATGGGGCCACGCCTCTCAATGAGAAAAAAATGGTCCAGGGCAGGGCAGCCGACCGTATCGCCGAAGGCATGGGGGACAGTCTTTCGACCTCACTGAACGCATTTGGTGCCTGGCAGGCTCAGCAAAGCTCCGAAGAGATTTGGGCGGCTCTCGGTGAAAAACTCAAGAATCACGAGCCCGTCATATTCTTAAGAAGCCCTCAAAAGCGTTCGATTCAATCAGCGGATCAATTTATCCGGTTGGCCCGTTCGCGCGGCGTGCGAATCAATGACGGTATAACGACTACTGCAGACGAGAAACCTTTTTATGAAGTAAAAGTCTACGAGGATTTGGCCGAAATAGACCGGGGACAGCTTGATTTCAAAGCGCTTACCGAACTGGACCAAGACAAGAAATTGGCTCATTTTTCACAAAGTCACCAGAGAAGAAACGCTTTTGTCAGACCGCCGGAAGGGGAAAGCTTCATCGAGTTTGCCGACCGAGTGGACAGTTTTTTACGACATATCAATACAGAATATGCCAGTAAGACCGTCGTGATCCTGGGTGCCAGCGGCACCTGGATTGCAACGGCTCGAAATCTTTTACGGACACAAACAGCCTTGGACCATGCAAGAGACCTCACCTATATCGATTGGAGCAAAGAAACGCCGCAATTTCTTGAGCGAGAAAAGGTAATTCACTTGAGTCAGGAGATCGCAGCCGGCGCGCGGCTGGCGAAGGTCCGATCATTTCCAAAACTCCCAGAGGCAGACATCAGTTTTCAATATGATGATAATTATTTGCGGTCTACTCGTGCCACGGATTCTGAAAAATACGAAAATTTGATAGCAGGCCTTTCTGTATTAGAAGAGATAGCTAAAATTTTGGTTGCACGATTTAATTTGGATCCGAATAGTCCTAATTTTATTGATTATAGAAACCAACTTCATTTTATACGGCGTATTTACGATTCGGAAGAATCCGAAATTTTATGGGGAGGGGGTTCGGATAGGGCGATAGTCCGGTTGAATGCGAAAATACCTTGGATGATAGATATTCACCCAAGCAAGCAGGAAGATAGTTTGCAAGTTGATATCGGAACGGAAGGTTATTACAAGATGGCGTCCGCGCTTCTTAGAATAAATCCCCAGTCTAAGGGATTGGATGTTCCTTTCGGAAAACACAAAGCGGTAATTGACAAACAATTCGATTTGACAAGATTAATGGATAAAAATCAGCAAGCCGCTTTAATCGGTGAAATTGAAAAATATTTTGTCTTTGGAGATTACGTTTTGCTTGGAAACTTTGGAAATGCAAAATTTCAAGGTGATCTTCTGAAAATCCTGGTCAAACTGGGATCAGACAACTCTCCTTATTTTGAAATTTTCCGCAACGGAAATGTGGTGGACCCTATTGCAACAGGACATTTTGAGCTGGATGATAATCCGAAAACCCTCGACTCGCTCGGCGCGCGGCTGGCCATTCCAATACCTGCGACGCCTGAAGAACTGGAATCCATTATTTTGAAAGCACACAAATATCCTACGGAAGATCTTTTGTCATTTTTCGCGCGTTTAAAGAGCGCGGTAGAAAACCACGGAGTCTCAACCGAGGTTATTTATAGAATCAATAAACTGATCCGCGAATTGGCATTAGGCACCCTTTCTTTTAAAGACCGCACTTTTAAAGACAGCAGGGAGATTTTGGAGGCGTGGCAAAGCGTTAGCCATTCCGCTTCCGCCTTTTTCAGAGAGCTGGTCCATTCCCAGGAAATAAATGAAAGAATACAATTCTTTGCAGAATTAATATTTGATCGTTACATGCAGATGTACGAATCGAAATATGATAAGGATATTTATGGAAAGGGAATTGAGAGAACCTTATATGTCCATCCCTATATCGCAAGAGCGGCGCGGTTTATTCATACGCTTGGAGCCGCACATGTGACTTATGATTCGGTTGAAAAGCCTCTCGGGAAAAGAATAGCGAATCTCTTCAACCTTTATTACACAGCTCCTCCTTATCGCGATAAAGAAAAGCATATTGATTATGGAGATGGGATACAAATTATAGTTGCGGCGGCAAAATTGATTAATGATTCCGGCGCGCGGCTTTTTGCTTCGCCGAGTCTATCTGACTTGGCTACGCAGAACAGGGGCGCCGCAGCTCTTCGAAGCTCGCGCCAAAAGGACGCGAGCGTAGAAGGAGCGCGGCTGGCCTATCCCGTTGTTGTGCTCAAAAGTGAAGGAGAAATCACACTAGATATATCCCAGGACCCGGCGCAGCTTTGGCTGGGAAAGATGCTGGTTACGATCAACGAAGGGCTGAATTCTAAAGTCTATGTCCGCTTTGGCGGAGAGGCATTTATTCTGGAGATCGGCAGAGGCCAGATTGAGATCCACAGGGCTCCCGTGCCACAGGCCGCGTTATGGGTAAAACAAGAAGGACTTCGTTCCGAAGTCGTATACTCAACTTCTCAAACGGCCGCGGATTTTAAAACCGTTTCGAGATCGCCGGTTATCCTCTCTTATTCTCGGTCCGGCCAAATCACGATTACAAATCACGGGGCGACGGACAGCACCACCCAAGTTTCAGGCAAAGTGGTCGCCGGCGCGCGGATGGCGGATAACGAAGATCACAATTCATTTTATTTGTCTTTGGCTAGGGATAAGTTAGAAACCGTCTGGGAAGGTTTGGTGGATAAATTTTCGGGGATCAACAAATCTTTTAAAGAGCCTTTCGCCTCTTCTTATGCGGGCGCTATGTCTAATCTGATGACGAATGTCCGAAGCCTCATCGTGGATATTGATAATATTCTCCGGCAGATCGATCTTAATCCTAATTCTCTTGAGGAATCGTTGTGGAAAGCCGAAAACATTCTGCTGAAGAAATTGAACGGAATCACGGACTTTATCAGAGTAACGGATGTCCGAAATTTATTTAACGAAGACGATCTCCAAAAACTTATCAGCGATGAAGGGGCACTGACAGAAGTAAAAACTGATCTGGAACAATTTATTTCCGGCGCGCGGCTTTCAAATCAGGCAAGAGGCAAGAGGGACGAGGTAAGCGGAAAAGCAAAATCAACAGAAGATTTTTCCTCTAACCTCTCACCTCTACCCTCTAACCTCGACGGCGAAGCAGTCGCTGGCGCGCGGCTGGCGAACGCGCCCACAGCCTATGAAAAAATCGTCCGGTTTTTGAACGATCATGATAGGCGCGAACTGACGTTTGCGATATGGGATTTTGTGTCGTATTTAACAGAGCCCTCCACAGGGAGTAAAGATGCTCCTGATTTTATTCTTGAAATGGCCGAAGATCTTAAGGATTTGGGTTCTGCACTGGAAAATTTGCAAGTCAATCCTTATCAAGACAGTTCAATCCAAATAGGGGTCACCCGTTTTTTAGATGAATTTACAGTGAAAATTTTTGGTGATCAAAGTGACTATCAAGTTTATTGGGAGGAGGTCATCGCCCATGCAAAAGAACATGGCTATGAGCTTTGCGGTGAATTTTTGGAACTTTTGTACCAATACAAGCAGGAAAAGCAGGGTGGGGGTGTGGGCGCGCGGCTGGCTTATTCGGACCAGTATTCCCAGGTCCCGCATTTTTTGTCGGACCCTCATTTTGAAAACTTGAATTTATTTCAATTGGCCGGCTACATGGAAACCGATTTGAAGAATCCTCAATTTAAAAAGGAGGTCTACGCTTACCTTAAAACATTGCCTAAAACCATCCTTCATGAGCACACTTCGGGGCTCATCTTCGCCGAGGATCTTTTGGATATCCTTTTAAAATATCCTGAAGCCCGCAAGCGCTTCGCGTTGGTGTACGAATCCAAAAAAGACGCGCTGGAGCTTCAATCTCAATCAGTCAACCCCTTGTTTATTACACAGGCGGACGCGGACCGCATTTTTAGAGATCAAATCGGGTTTCCCGATTCGAATCCCGCGTCGCATGAGAGGAGTCTCGAGAACCTTAAAAAATTTGTGACTTATAAAAACCGCTCCGGGGATTTCGACGCTTTTGAAACCACTTTTGCCTACACCAAATCCATTTTGGACATGGACCCGTCCCTGCGTTTTGAGCTGGTCAAGCGCGGGTTCTTAAGATTTTTTCACGAGCACAATCTAAAATACATAGAAATCACGGATTACCACAGCCCGTCCATAGAATCTCTGCTTCAAAAAATAATTGAAGTCGAGCAGGAAACAGACGGAAAACTAGAAATAGGTGTCCTGAAGGCCTTCCGCAAAGATGATTATTTGGACGCCTTTTTAAAAAATGAAGACGCTGAATACGAAAAAGTGTACAAAAATTATGACGGACTTTCGCTCGATGAAATCGAAAAAAAGATCCTTTCGGAAGTGATGGCGTCTGATGCGAGAGTATTGAGTGTGCCTGCGGAAGTAGCGCGTCAGGAATTTAACGAAGCCAAAGAAGAGCTTTACAGGCAGTTAGGCAGGGGAGGCCACGAGGTATCCGAACACGCTAAAAAAGTCAGGCTCGTACTCGCTTACGAGGCCCGTAAAAAAGCTTTTGAAGACATGCGGAGTTTTGAAAAGCTGCTGGATCAGATTGAAAAACGCGATCAGAATTACCGTAATCATTTGACCGGCATCAGCAGTATCGGAGACGAAGTGAACTACGTGAATTGGATCTTGTCACCGGTTTTAAGGCGCGCCAATCAGATCGGGCTCAAAACCACCTCCCACATGGGAGAAAGATGGCAGCCTGGCGAATACGTTCCTGCGCTTAAGCGCATCCGTTCTGAAATACGGTTAGGTGTCAACCGACTGGCGCATCTAACTGTTTTGGGGCTTGATTTCGCGAAGATCAAATCCCTCTCCTATGAAGAAAGAAGCGAGACGATCGTCTTGCAAAAAGAAATCATCAAGCTTATTCGAGTGCGAAATATTCACGTAGAGCTTAATCCCACAAGCCAGGTTATTTTTTCCCCCGAATACAGCGAATACGAAAGACATGCGGTCAATCGCTTTCTTAAATCCAAACTAAGCGTTTCCCTGAATACCGATGATAGCAGTGTTTTCGATACAAACCCTACCTTGGAGTTCGTGGAGACCTGGTTTGCGCATCCAAATATCCGGTTTAATGAGCTCATGAGGACCTTATCCGAAGCGAATAAACACCGTTTTTATGAGCCTGTTGAAGATGTCATTCAACGCTTAGAGAAAGACATTGATACTTTGCAAGAGGTACAAAGGTTAAAACCGGCACCCATTATTTTCGGCAGCTCCCGCTTCGTTCATCCTTTGGCCATTCAAATTGGCGCTTATATCTGGACTCGGTTTAAGGGATTTTTTGTTCCACGCACGGGCGCAGGTCCCGGCAACATGGAAGGCCCTATGCGGGGCTATGTGGAGGCACGAGAAAAGGAACTTCCGGACGCCAAAGTGACCAATGAAATCAGGACTCAAGGCATCCGTATACGGCTGGATTGGTTTGAGCCGCTCAATTCCTTTACTGAAATCGTCTACGAGTTATCCCATTTCATTATCAGAAAGATGGGTCTTTATTTGAATGCGCTGGGTATCATCGCCGTGCCGGGAGGATTTGGAACGATAGATGAGCTTTTTGAAGTGCTGCGCAGAAAACGCCAGATTTTCCTGATGCCCACCCATTTTTGGAAACCCATTACCGATGTGTTTATGGCCTCATGGCGCCTGGCCGGGCTTTCCAAAAAAAATCCGGACTTAAATTTATTGTTAACGGATTCGGTCGAAGATGCTTTCGATCACATGTTAACGGATTTTAGGCAGTATGGTTATATCGAGACGCTCAATACCGAACAATTGGCAGACCTCAAAAAAGAATTGCGGGAAGGGCTTATTGCTCTCAATGGCACAAGGCGCGGAGTGGTGATCGACGGAAATTTTTCCGGAAGCGACCAAATTTCTCAAGCTCTTTTAAATGAATTTGTTTCGGATTTGATTGCCCAGGATGTACCGGTACGCGCCATTCGTCGAGGCGATATGTTCAATCGAATTTATGAAATCATGCATCATCAAAATGCCGCCGCTCTTTTACAGGCGGTGCTTCTCAAGACAAACGGAAAAAAGCCGTGGACGGAAAAAGAATTATCCGTTAATGAGGGGGTGTATACCAATTTTGACACGGTCCATCAAGTGCTCACCTCTTACCATGCCCGTGCTTTTGTTTATTTTCCCGGGAATGTGGGGACGATGAACCGTCTTTTCGACATATTGGCGGCCATGCAAACCGGAAAAATCCGGAAAAAACCCATTCTTCTCGTCGGCCGCTGGTTTTGGGAACCGATTGTAGATGTGATTAAGAAACAGCTGGAAAATCATGATCCGCCGCTTATTTCCAAAGGCGATATTGAACTCATGCAGATAGTGGATGTCGTCGAAGACATGCGTGTAAAACTCGGCGTCGATTCGACGGGCGCGCGGCTGGCCGTTAAAAAGAAACCATTGGACGACGCCAAAAAAACCGAAAAGAAAGAAGAAATCCTTCAAGGGCTTGAAAAGGCCAAGAAGGGGTTGGCGCGGGCGTCTTTATTGGCAGACGCAGGAAATTATAAGGAGGCCGGACGGCGCCTCGGCGCGGCCATCCAATCTCTTGTCGAGGCTCAACTAGTGGCTTTAAAACACGGTTTTGAAGAGGAACGAGCCAAATTAGACGCGGAATATCCAAAATTTGTGGATTGGATCAATAAAAATGCCAGACACTATAGAAGCCTCTTGAAACATTCTCGAGCCCGTCAGGGACCAGACCGACGCGGGGCGCGGCTGGCGGACATGAAGGCTTCTCCGCCTCATAAACATGGGGGAAGCGAGATCAGTCATTTGGAAGTAGACCTGAACGACAAACTTGTGGAGATCAACGCAGAGTACCACAGAAAGATAGAGGCTTTGGATCGTAGAAAGAAAGAAGAGCCTGAGCTTACTAAATTGCTAGAAGAAAAAAAGGCAGCGTTTAGGGACGGCGAGCAGAAATCCCCGGCACGCGAGTCACGCATTGCGGCTTTCGAAGCCGTCTACAAAAGAGCCGCCGATAAATTGGAAGAAATACGGGATCGCCAACTAAACACCATCAGGGAGGAACAAAACCGCCGGGCTAGCATTAAACAAGGGTTGAAGGCCGAGGAAAACGGCGCCGCCGCTACCGAGGAAACAACCCCTTGGAAAGAATTGGAAGCTCAATGGCTAAAAAGGGCCGCTCAATATCAAACAACGCTTTTTAGAATTCGAAAAGAAATTGGACTGACAAGGAGGTCAGACTTTCTTTCACTTGGGGATACAGTTCTTTTAAGAAAAGATGGGAAAGTAAGAGTTTATCGCGTGGGCAAAGAAACCAAAATCATACGTTTTTCATACGGTAAAAATAAAACAAAAACCTTTATTCCATCCGATACGAATAAGAAAACAAAGAAAGAAGCGGAGAGCTTGCCGGAGGGTGATCTCCAACGCTTTTTATTGCAGATGATCCGTAGGACAGAGCGGGTCCTTAGGACAGAGCAGACCCTTCCGGAAAATGCCCCAAGGAAAAAAGTTTTTGTGAACGCCCGGGAAATATTAAACAATCTTTATGGGTATGTTTTTCATTTTCCTTCAAGCGCCATCACTGAGCTTCTGAATGATCCTTCAAAGCCCAAAGAGGAGACATTCGCACAAGATTACGAGAGCGCCGTTTTATTTCAACTCGACCGAATCGGGGATAATCTGCTTAAAAAGGGCTCTTTACCGAGATCCTTCATTGATCAAAACGGATTAATTATTAACAATCTGCCCGAGGTTGCCTTGGCTTTCCAAGAGGAGATCAAGTCTTTGACGTGGAATGTCGACGCGATCGGCGAGGAACTTGAGGTTTTAAACGCACGTTTCCTGCTTAAATACGTGGAGTACACCAGAGACGCTCTTGAGAATGCCCAAATTTCCGGTGATCTGGCCGTCGTTAAAAAGGCCAAAGCCGCCGCGGGGAAAATGATTAAAAAAACGGATGAAACGCTGGGGACTCTAAAACCTGATTTACCCGATGAGGAAAAAGAAAGCATACAAAGAAGCTTATGGGTGATCCGGAAAGCGGCCGTGCAAATAGATGCTCTCATCCAAGTGCGAAAACCTGTGAAAATTAAATCACCGAAGATTTCTCTGGATGAATTTGAGTCACCCGAACTTCTCAATACCCGAAGCGACATGGGCCTTGTCTTTCAGGCCTGGAAGAACGGCGAAAGATTTATTATTATTTTCCCTTACGCGCAGAAGTTTTCGGGCTGGTCGTTAAAGATTTACTCGTGGATTTCGCGGTCGTACCTTAGAAGTTATTTTCCCGAGTTCCAAGGGTATGGGGTTCTGTCCATGGACAAAACCGCGGAGTTTATGAACCCGTTTGAGGCGGAGCTTAAAGAGAGATTGCGGGATGAATTAAAAGACGAGTACACCGAACCGGTGGATTCTGCCGACTTATTGGCCCGTTTTTTCCAGGAGAGTAAGAATCTAATTACTTTTTTTGTGACTAAAGAACCTATCGTGGAGAATGTCGCCGAAAGGATAGAAGATTATAAAACGGTCAGCGCCGATTCAGCCGAACACAGCCTTTATAATGATCAAGATGTGCTTGCCGAACTTTTAAAAATCCTGCGACCTCTTGGAAGACTGCATGAGAAGGGCTTTTATCACCGGTTGCTGCGCGCGAAAGGAATCACTTATGACGCTTTAAACAGGCGAAGGCCCGTCCAATTTCTGGACCCGCTTTTTTCCGTTGTTGAAAACTCTGAAGGCCAGGGACGGCTGTCTCAAAAGGATCTGGAAATACTCGTGGGGGAAGACGCCGAATTTTACGGAGGCGACAATATATTTGTCAGATCAGGCCAGGAATCCGATGAGCTGGCCATGCGGAAAATCATGGCGCAGTACGCGGAATCTTTACCCGCCAATTCCATAATTAAGGAGGATCTTGAAAATTTACCCGGCCATCCCAGGCAAGTTTTTCTTAAATATAAAATTCCTTATTCGCCCGGAGAAACTCCTTCAGTCGATAAGCTGATCGCCCTGATTGAAGCCCTGCAAGAAAAATTGAAACCAAGCGTCGGCGCGCGGCTGGCGTTTACTAGCCTGATTAAACATTTACAGGATCACGATCGTAAACAGGTTCTGGCCTTATTAGAAAAGAGCATAGAGCCGCACTACGTCGGTTTTATTGACAAAACCAGGGATTTGGAGGGTTTATTCGATCCCGATCATCCCATAGGCGAGGGGGCGCGTGGTTGGGTTTATCAGAGCCAGGATCATCCGGATCACGTCTTTAAGGTTTGGAAAGAAGCGGGTGTGGATGGGTTTGTATTAAATGAAATACGTATTCTTACTTATTTGGAACTCAACACTTCTCTGAGCGCCGATCATCGGGTGACTAAACTGCACAAAATAGGAGTGACCAAACGCGGTCATGTGTGGTTAGAGTTGGAGTCTCACAAACACGGCCAGGATTTAGAAAAAGGACGCGCCATTTTGAACGATTTGGATTTTAACACTCGTTTGGAGCTTATGCTTCAAACCGCAAAGACTCTATATGAGATGCACGAAGTTGGTGTATTGCATAATGATCTTAAACCGAAGAACATTGTTATAAGTAACGGCGAGAACCAGCATTGGACATGGACTTTGATTGATTTTGATGTCGCTATGCTGGTCGGAGAACCGGGAGTTATCGAAGGAATGATAGGAGGGACAAAGCCATACAAAGCGCCTGAATTACAGCGTTACGCCTACTCCGATGTATATAGTTACGGACAGGTCATGAAGGAATTATTCGCGGCGGATCTTTCTGATCCGGAGGATCATGAAGATTTTCGAAAATTATTGGATGAGATGACTCAACCCGCTCATGAAGAAAGAATACAAAACATGCGAGAAGTGATTAGACAGCTGAATATAATCGTCCATGCGCCCTATCAGAGCAGACAAGGCGCGCGGTTGGCGAAAGAAGAACTTCCAAGAAAACGCCGGCCGATGGGGTATGAGAACGAAGTTATCCGTCAAATGCAGGACGATGCGCGGAAAGCGCTGGATCTGGCCGGTTACCAGGGCAGGTTTTTGACGCGGGAAGAAGAAAAACAATTATTTTCTGAAAATACTCCCGAATCCAAAGCGTCATTGGTCTATTCACAGATCTTTTGGATTATTAAGCTGGCTAGAAGATACCATTCTTTCCACGCTCGTTTGGATCTCTTGCAACTTATTGACGAGGGAATTGATGCGGTTAGAAGTTCTTTGGAACCGGATGGTGATTTTGATCCGGATAAAGGCCGTTTGTCCACTTTTGTGAAGCGCAGAATTATTTGGGCTTTTGGACATTTAAGGCAGAGTCAACAAAGAAAAGATATTGGAAGCATTCACATCGATGACTGGGCTCATGTAGCCGCTACGGATGCACCACAAACGCTGGGGCCGATCAACCCTGCCGCCAAGGAATCCGTAAGAAGACTGCTGGGCGTCTTGAATGATTTTGAACGTGAAATAGCCGTGCTTTATTTTGGTTTAAATGACGACCCGATGTCGCCGGAGGTGATCGCTGATTTATATAAAGGCATCGCGAAGCCGGCTACGATCACAGGCACGATAAATCGTCTGATCGGAAGATTAAGATTCATTGATACGGTGAATCCGGATGCGCTTGCGTCTTTGGGCGAAAAACATAGAAGACACAAACAGTCTTTAAAGACCATCCGTATGGTGCGGGATTTCCTAGCACATCCGGATAGCGTGGGTTTATTGACGCCGAATATGATACAAATTTTAAAGAGGCGGTATGGCCTGGATGGGTCCATGCCAACTCTTGAAGAAATAGCGATACAAAAGGGTATTACAAAGGAGGCGGTTCGGCAATCGGAAGATTGGGCCCTTAAAAGGATTTATTCTTATTATGAGAAGGCTTGGGACCAGATGCTTTTTTCGTTGGGTTTGGGCGAAGGCGAGCTGCAAGAAGCCTATCAAAAGGCCACTGTGGGTCTGCAGTTTTCCGATGATACGCACAGGAACGGAGACCCCTATCCTACGGTGAAGGAATTTTTGCTTGAGCTGTCACGCTTCAATCCCAATTTAACCGTTAGCCTAGTCGAACTGATTGTGGCTATGCATGCTTTACGGCACCCCGTCGAATCGTTCCGCTTTTATAGGTACGCTGTTCCGGCCGAGCCTTTTCAGGGCCAAAGATCGGATTTGGACGATCTGGTCGGCTTTATGCGGCAAAAGAATGCCTTATGCAGTTGGGAAGAATTGAGCGCCCATTTTAATAAATCTGCGGATGAGATCAAGCAGATACTAGATGATCGGGGTGGATTGCCCGAACTGCAAGCAAGAAGCAGGCGGAAAAAAAATGAAATCATTCCTTATATCTTTTCTCAGAAGAAAACAGATCAGCTTCGCCGAATCATTGCCGCGATTGAAGGGGAAACTCCCGAAATAAGAAATTACCGGGTGGGTGTTACTTCTCTTGAAGAGCTTTCCAAAGCGCTTGGCTATAAGAATACGGTTTCACTTGAGATCATATTCGGAACTGAAAAGAGGCAGAAAATCGATGGAGAGGTTTTTCTGGAGGATTTGAATTACAACCGTCAATTTTTGAATCGTCAGGGCAGGCCTGTGCGGCTTCTTTTGAAAATAGCACATCATCAGAGATTGTACCTGAGAAATTTAATTCAGGCCATGTTGGAAACCGATAGTCAAAAACAAAAAGCTCTTTTAGCCTCTTTACCTGATTACAGACAGCTTCAACAATTGCTGGAAAGGCTGGATCACTGGAGTCTGGTTAATTACAACCTAGTCATTTTGGGGCACGCACCTTTCTCGGCTTACGATGTAAACCGTTTGTTGAGAAAGAACGAAGGGCTGGATATCCAATACGTGTGGCGTATCCGATCCGAATCTATCGGAAATATTCTGGATGCATTCCGCGAAAAAAAACCAGAAATCTGGAAGCGTTATGCGAATTTTAATCATTTAAACGAGTCTCAAAAAGAAGATTTAAGATCTGATATTTATCAGATCAACCAAAAAGTGTTTATCTCGATGGGTTTAAAGGGAGCTCTTATAAAAGGATTTTTCAATTATAGCTACATCGATGCTTTACAAAATGCTTTCCCCAGATTGGGTCTTGTCCGTGAAGGCTTTTTAAAAAGCCGAGCTCCTCGGCTGGCGACTACGAGGCCACCTGCTGCCTCGAGCGCCGTGCCGCGAGAAGAAACTCGCGGCCTGGCGCAGCAGAAGTCCATTCCGGGTGTGAACCAAGCTCACGATGTGCCTCTATCCGAAGCCGGTAGGGCATTGCGGCCTCTTATTCTGGGGAGCATTTCTCATTATCCTCATTATTTAGAAAAGGTGAAGAGAATTTCCGCGGCGGTCATTTTAAGTTTTAAGGACAATGGGGATATAGAACTTTTTGCGAGCGCTCCTTCGTCAACAGCTTCTGAAACGGTTTATCACGAGAATTTGGCCAATAATTTAGGACGGCCGGCCAATTATTTTATTCGTGCGATGGTTTATTTTGATGAAAATAAAAAACCGTTCGCTATTACCATCGTACCTTCTCCCCTAAGAAAGGATTTGGCGGATAGTGAGTTTGTACAGACAGCCAGGGTGCTTGACTCAGTCTTGGGACTCTTGAAAAGCTCGCCGGAAATAAAGGTGAAGGCGCCTTACAAGGCCGCCCCAGAAAAACCCACTTTTTATTATATGAGCGCGCTTGTAGCCATTGATCCGAAAGATCCGGGCATACGAAAAGCACTTCGGCAAATCTCCAATGAAAACGGCGCGCGGCTGGCCAAAGAACGCGCAGAAGAGCCCTTGGACAAGTTCTTACCGATCGGTGCAGGATTCGCCGTTAATTTCGTCACGCTTCAAGATATTTTGAACCGTTTGACACCGGAAGAGCGCAAAGAGCTTGTGAGAATAGCCGCTTTTGTGGATGAAATCCGAATAGGAACGCCGATTCAGATAAAAATAGGACACAATCAGAAGCTGGCGCTGATATTTGTCACAAAAGACATTCAAGGTATTGAGAGGGGTGGCAAGACCATGGATTTTGCGGTCTTGGATTCGGACGGCCATAGCGTCAAAATAACGGACGAGGGACTCCGCATCTCTCAAAGCGAAATAGAAGAAGCAAGAAAGACCAAGGACGTCAGCGCCGCGACTATTATTTCCAAAGAAGAACTCTCGCCGGAAACGCAGGCGCTTGTCCAGGATCAAATGCAAACCCGCTTTTCAGACCGGCTCCATCAAGCGCTCTATAAAGAATTGGGCATGTCCGCTGATTCCAAGAGCTCATCGGTTCTGATTTATAAATTAAGCCGTTTGGAGAAATATCCCGAAGAATACCGCGTCCTTTTAAAGGACAAGATGGACAAGGCGAGGGAAGATCGGGGAGTTTATTTCCAATTTGTGGACGATAAAGGCGAAATAGCGGATAGCGGTGTCTTTGTTTCTGATCTGAATATTTCTCAATATATCCCGAGGGTTTTCGTTGATTCCGCTTCGAAAGAAAACATCGCGTTCGCCAAGGACACGCTAAAAGCGCAATTCTTCCCAGGTTTGCCGGAATCACTGCAATCGGGTGAGGATTATCTGGTTCTTCCGGACCAAGCGATATGGCAGCTGATCGCGGACATCTCCGGGCTTCCGTTGGAAGAATCGCTCAGCCCCAAGGCATTTGAGATCATCAATCAGATGTGGGCGATGGTCATCGCGCCTGAGAATAGGGCACAGCTTAAGCAGAATATCAAGAACAGTATTTTATTGGTTCAACACCCGGATCCCGCCCGATCGGAAACCTATCAGATCCTTGCCGTTGTTGAAGTGGCGAGACTCAAGATCGACCAAGCGTTGAGCTTTGTCCGTGCGTCCCTCCAGGCCCTCGGCGCGGCGGCTTGACAAAACGTACTATATATGGTACGCTTCCTTAAAGGAGGGAAAATGACAATTCTAACGGCATCCAAAGCACGAGCTAGATTTTACCGACTCATGGACGAAACAGCGCTTACCCATGAGCCGGTGATGATCACCGGCCGCCGATCCAATGTGGTCCTGATCAACCAACAAGACTGGGAAGCGGTTCAAGAAACACTTTATTTGGAATCCATCCCTGGGATGAAGGTATCGATTCAAAAAGGTCTCCGCACCTCGTTAAGCAAATGCAAGAAATCGCTTAAGTGGTAGGGTGGGAGCTTTATTTCACAAGCCAGGCCCAGAAAGACGCCAAACATATCTCCCGTTCCAACTTGCGTGAGCCTGTCGAGATTCTTCTGGCTATTCTCAAGAAGAATCCCTTTCAAAATCCGCCGCCGTACGAGAAATTGATTGGAAATCTTAGCGGCGCCTATTCCCGACGCATCAGCATCCAGCATCGGTTGGTTTATCAGGTCTTCAAGAAACAACGCGCCGTTAAAGTCATCCGGATGTGGACGCATTATGAATAGAAGTGCTATAATCCATTCTTTTGAGAGGATTTATGGAATACCCGGACGAATATATAGGTTTATTGGCCGCCTTTGTGATTGCCGTGGCGATCGCGGGGCTTATCTTATTTTTAAATAAAATTCTGGGGCCCAAAAATAAGCAGTCAGCGGTCAAGTCCGAGCCCTTCGAATGCGGCGTTTCGCCGATCCAGCAACCTGCCGGCCATTTTTCAGTTAAATTTTATCTTATCGCGATGCTTTTTATCCTGTTTGACGTGGAAATCGTGTGGCTTTTTCCGTGGGCGGTTATTTTGAAAGAATTGAAATGGACGGGTCTTATCGAAATGTTCACTTTTTTAGGAGTTTTGATACTGGGATTTGTATACGCATGGAAAAAAGGAGCTCTCGAATGGGAGAAGTGACCCCACCACTTGATTTTCATTCTGAGGGAATGCCTGCGCCATCGGCGCAGGGCTCCGCTCCCTTGTTAGAACGAACGCGGAGCAAATCAAGTGGTGGGGTGAAGCTCGATAAATTTAATTTCATGACGACGACGATAAACGACGCGATCGGGTGGGCGCGGAAGTTTTCCATTTTCCAATACCCGTTCGTGACCGCCTGCTGTGGCATGGAATACATGGCAACGGCTTGCGCGCATTATGACGTGGACCGTTTTGGCGCGGGTTTCCCACGGTTTTCTCCGAGACAGTCGGACGTGTTGTTTGTGGTCGGGACGATCAGCCATAAACTGGCGCCTGTCTTGAAGAAAGTATACGAGCAGATGTGCGAGCCGAAGTGGGTCGTCGCGTTCGGCGTTTGCACCTGCACCGGCGGTTTTTACGACAACTACGCGACGCTGATGGGGATCGATACAATCATTCCGGTGGATGTTTACATTCCCGGATGCCCCCCGCGGCCGGAGAACGTGTTGGACGGGCTCATGAAATTGCAGGAAAAAATTCAGAACCAGAAACAGGAAATATGAACCTAGCCGAAAAGGTCAAATCAAAATTCCCGAACCTCGTGCAGGAGGCGCTCGTGTCCCACGGCGACCAAATCGTCGTGATCCGGAAGGACGCGATCAAAAGTCTGGTGTCTTCGCTGAAAACGGATCCGGATTTTCAGTTCAATCTATTGACGGACCTGACGGCGGTGGACTACCTTCACTGGGAAGAAAAAGAAATTCGGTTTGAAGTAATTTACAATTTATTTTCTCTGATCAAAAACCATCGTCTTTTTATCAAGGCGCGTGTGCCCGAGACGGATCCGACGATTGATTCGGTTGCGTCGCTATGGCCGGCGGCGAATTGGTATGAACGTGAAATCTGGGACATGTTCGGGATCCGGTTTAAGGGGCATCCGGATCTGAAAAGGATTCTGATGTACGAGGGATTCGACGGGCATCCATTGCGCAAGGACTATCCTTATAACAAGCGTCAACCGTTGATAGGGCCGGTGAATTGATGATTTCTGTCGTCTGTCTTCTGATTTCTGTTCTCTGTCTTTTGCCCAACGCTCATGCCGCTCGCGCTGACAAGACGAGAGACCCGGCCGCTCTTCAGACTCAGGGCGTGACTTACGCGGAAAAAGGCGAATGGGATAAATCCATTGACTCGCTGAAACAGGCGCTTGCGCTCAATCCGAATAACAGCGAGATTTACGTGGATCTTTCTCTGGTCTACGCCGAAAAAAAAGATTTTGATCGTGCGGTGACTTTCGCGCAGAAAGCCGTGGCTCTCGCCCCGAAAAAATCAAGTGCTTATCACACGCTGGGTTTGGCTTACGAAGGGCTGGGGGAACATGATAAGGCGGCTGCTACTTACAAACAGGGTCTGCAGGCCAACCCGGGCGATTCAGACCTTTATTTAACGCTCGGAAATCTCTATGGTAGGCAACGGAACCTTGCGGACGCAGCGAAGGCCTATGAGCAAGCGGTCAAGGCCAACCCCAAAAACAGTTTTGCCTACTCCAATCTCGCTTATATCTATCAGGAAAAAGGCGACCACGCCAAGGCGATTGAATATCTCACCGCAGCGACAAAGGCGGATCCTCAAGATCCGGTGGCTTGGTATGATCTTGGCTCGGGCTACAGTAAAAAAGGGGACACGGACAAAGCGATCAAATATTATGAGAAAAGTTTTTCGCTTAATCCCAAACTTTATAAGACCGCTTTGAGTCTGGCGATGGCGTATGAGCAAAAAAGGAATTTGGAAAAGGCAGCCGGCTACTACGTCAAGGCGATGGATCTGACGGACAATCCGCGGCTCAAAGAAGCTATTTTAAGGCAGATGACCCGCGCGAGCGAATAAAAGAAAGTCAAAGTGAGCAAACCGGTAAATCCAAATTTAAAAGCGACCGAAACACGGTCGATGCTTTTGAACATCGGCCCTTCACATCCGGCCATGCACGGCATTGTCCGGATTGTGGCTGAGCTTGACGGAGAGACGGTGCTCGGCGCCGAGGTAGAGATCGGGTATCTTCATCGCGCGTTCGAGAAAATGTGCGAGCAAGGCCCCTACAATAACGCGATCCCCTACACCGATCGCCTGAATTATGTCTCGCCTCTCATCAATAATATCGGTTACTGCCTCGCGGTCGAAAAACTCCTGGGGATTGATACGACGGAGCGTTGCAAATACATTCGGGTGATTATGAGTGAGCTTTCGCGTGTCACGGACCACCTGACCTGCATCGGCGCTTCCGCGATGGAGTTGGGCGCTTTCACCGTTTTCCTTTATATGATCAAAGCCAGGGAATACCTCTACGAGATTATCGAAGACGTCACGGGTGCCCGGATCACGATTTCCTACGCGCGTGTGGGGGGGCTCAAGGCGGACCTGCCCGATGGTTTTGAGAAGAAAACGCTCGAGGCGATCAAAGAAACAAGAAAAGTCTTGAAAGAGGTCGAAGGGCTTTTGAACACGAACCGGATTTTTGTGGACCGCATGAAAGATACCGGCGTCATCAGCAAAGAAGACGCGATCGGCTATGGAATCACGGGGCCTTTTTTGCGTTCCACGGGCGTGGATTATGACGTGAGAAAATCCCAACCATATCTCGTATACGACAAGCTTGATTTCGACATTCCGGTGGGCGCAAAGGGCGATAATCTGGACCGTTATTATGTTCGGATGGAAGAAATGCAGCAGAGCATGCGGATCGTGGAGCAGGCGATTCAGAAAATACCCGCAGGCGATATTATGGTAGACGCGCAGGGCCGCGTGATTCCCGCGGCCATGATGGTGGACGAGGCGAAGATGGGTGAAACTGGGGGGTTCAAAGGGCTTGAAGTGGATTTGGACCCGACGCTCGAGGGAAGTACGAAACGTTATCACCCAAATGTTTATTCCAAAGATAAAACCGTGGCGCTTCCGGCCAAAGAAGACACCTATGGCAATATCGAAGGGCTGATGAACCACTTTAAGCTTGTCATGTATGGCCACAGCATCCAGCCGCCTAAGGGCGAGACCTATTTCCCGGTGGAAGGCGCGAACGGCGAGCTCGGGTTTTATATCGTGAGCGACGGGACGGACAGGCCCTACCGCGTGCGCGTGCGGCCGCCTTGCTTTGCGATCATGTCCGCTTTGCATGTGATGCTTGCGGGAGACATGGTTGCGGATATTGTTCCCACGTTTGGCTCGGTCAATATGATCGGTGGGGAACTAGATCGATGAGCCATTTAACGACGCTGGATAAAGAGGCCGAAAAGATCGTTGCGAAGTACGAAAAAAAACACGCGGCGGTACTGCCTCTCCTGCATTTGGCGCAGGATGAGATCGGATATGTGACGCCGGAGGCGGAGGCATGGGTTTCGAAGTGGTCGGAAGTGCCGGTGGTGCACGTTCGGGAAGTGGTCACTTTTTATTCGATGTACCACGAGAAACCGGTGGGCAAGCATCATATCCGTTTTTGCACGACCACGAGCTGTGTTTTGATGGGATCCGAGAAGGTGCTGGATTGCTTGAAGAAGAAGCTTGGGGTTGAAAACGGCCAAACCACGCCGGACGGGAAAATTTCGCTCGAAGAGGCAGAATGCCTTTGTGCCTGCGAGATGGCTCCCATGATGCAAGTGGACGGAAAATATTACGGAAATCTGACGAAAGAAAAAGTAGATGAGATTTTAGATCGTTTGGAGTAATGTTAATGAAAAATTTAAAATGCAAAATGGATAATGAGAGAGACACTGCGTGTCCTTTACGATGGACACAGGTCACGCTAGCGACTCCGCCATTAATCATTTTTCATTCATCATTATTAATTAAAAATGACTGAACCAATCCTTTCCCGAAACTTTAATATTCCGGACGCGTGGAAGATGAGCGTTGCCGAAAAGCGCGGCGCGTATGAGACCGCGCGAAAAGTGATTTCTTCCATGAAACCGGAAGAGGTGACTCAGCAGGTGCTGGCTTCGAACCTGAGAGGCCTGGGCGGCGCGGGTTTTCCGACGGGAAAAAAATGGCAGTTTCTTCCAAAGGAAAAAACGAAACCGGTCTATCTCGTCGTGAACGCGGACGAAGGGGAGCCGGGCACATTTAAGGACCGCTATATTTTGGAACGGGATCCTCATTTGATGATCGAAGGGATCATGATCAGCGCCTTCGCGATCGGGTCTCATAAAGCCTACATCTACATCCGCGGAGAGTATGTCGAGCCGTTTGAGCGCCTTCAGTCCGCCGTGGACGAGGCCTATTCTAAAAAATATTTGGGTAAAAATATTTTTGGGAGCACCTTCCATTTGGATCTGGTGATTCATCGGGGCGCCGGCGCCTATATCTGCGGCGAGGAGACGGCGCTTTTAGAATCTCTTGAGGGGAAAAGAGGCCTTCCGCGGCTCAAGCCGCCGTTTCCCGCGATTGTGGGTTTGTTCGGATGTCCCACGATCATCAACAACGTCGAAACGATGGCCTGCGTGCCGCCGATCATGAAAAATGGCGCTGAGTGGTTCGCAAAATTGGGGAGTCCAGGAAACGGCGGCACTCATTTATTCAGTCTCTCAGGCCATGTAAAAAAGCCGGGAGTTTATGAGCTTCCGATGGGCACTTCCTTAAAGGAAATGATCTATACCCACGCGGGCGGCATCCGGGACGGGCATCGCTTGAAAGCGGTCATTCCCGGAGGAATTTCAGCGAAGATTCTCACCGCGGACGAGATAGACGTGAAAATGGATTATGATGGTTTAAAAACCGCCGGCACGATGCTTGGTTCGGCCGGGGTCATGGTGATGGATGAAACCACTTGCATGGTCAAGGCGTTACTTGTGGCCTGCAAATTTTTTGCCCATGAATCCTGCGGCCAATGTTCTCCCTGCCGCGAAGGCACGGGCTGGGCCTATAAGATCATCCATCGGATTCATAACGGCGAGGGGACTTTAAAAGACTTGGATACGCTTTTGTCCCTTGCCGGCAATATGGAAGGGCGGACGATCTGTGTTTTTGCCGATGCGGCGGCCTGGCCGATTCAGAGCTATATTACGAAGTTCCGAAAAGAATTTGAGGAGTATATTTTCAGAAGTCAGAAGACAGAGATCAGAAGTCAGATGAGAGAACTAACATGAGGAATTTTTCTGTCTTCTGTTCTCTGACCTCTGTTTTCTGGGCACTAGGTCGATATAATAAATGATCAATATCACCATAGACGGTCAAAAATATTCCGTTAAGGATAATATCACGATCATCGAGGCGATCGATCAGGCGAAGATCGATCTGCCGAGATATTGCTACCATCCGGGTCTTTCGATCGCAGGCAATTGCCGTATCTGCCAAGTGGAAGTGGAAAAAATGCCTCGTACGGTTATTGCTTGTAACACACGGGTCGCGGAGGGAATGGTGATCTCCACGAAGTCTCAGAAAGCCAAAGAATCTCAAGCCGTAGTGCTTGAATTTCTTTTGGCCAATCACCCGCTGGATTGTCCCGTCTGTGACCAGTCCGGCGAGTGCAAACTCCAGGATTATTACATGGAATACGGTCTCTACGACCCGAAGTTCAATGAGGTGAAAGTCAAAAAGACAAAGAAGGCCTTTTCGATCGGTCCGACCGTGATGCTGGATCAAGAGCGCTGTATCTTGTGTACGCGCTGCGTGCGATTCACGGATGAAATCACAAAAACGCATGAGTTTGGCATTTTCAATCGCGGCGATCATGCCGAAGTGGATATTTATCCGGGGCAGGAGCTCAATAACAAATATTCCGGAAATGTCGTGGACATCTGTCCGGTCGGCGCGTTGACCGATAAAGATTTCAGATTCAAGATGCGCGTCTGGTATTTGGGCTCTCAGGAGTCCGTATGCCCCGGTTGCTCACGCGGCTGCAACATTGACATCCATTTTGAGAACTCGAGGCCTTATCATTTAAAGCATGAGCGGATCATGCGGCTTAAGCCCCGTGAGAACCCCGAGGTCAACCGATGGTGGATTTGTGATGAGGGCCGATACAACTATAAGTCAATTGATTTCAATAGGTTAAAGCAAGTCAAAACACCGGGATTTATAAGCGCCGCCGAGACCAAGAAAGTGATGGCCCCACCATCTGTTTTTAACGATTCCGAGGGAATCGGTCCGCTTACAGCGGACAAAACAGGTGGTGGGGTGGGCGACGCCGTTTGGAAAGAGGCCGTGGGTCAGATCGCCAATCTATTGAAAAGTAACCTGTCCGCGGAACGGTGGGCTTGTTTAGCGTCACCTCAGTATACCAATGAGGAATTATATCTTGTGAAGCGGATATTCAAGGACGGGCTGAAATTTAAACACATCGCGTTCAAAGCGCCGGGACAGGAAGGTGATGAAGACCAGTTCCTGATCAAAAAAGATAAAAATCCAAATTCCTCGGGCGCCTCCGCGATTCTAAAATTGGATCAAGCCGTTGCCGACTTAACGCCGGTGATCGAAAAAGCCAAACGCGGAGAGCTGGACGGGCTTTTTATCTTTCATCATGATTTGGCCAAAATTTTTGGCGAGGCCACGTTGAAAATTATCAGACAGAAAGTAAAAGTCATTATTTATGAAGGTTTCAATGAAAATCCCACGGCGGCTGTTGCTGATTTTGTCATTTCCAGCGCCACTTATGCCGAAAAAGAGGGGACGTTCACTAATTTTGAAGGACGCGTGCAACGGATCAAAAAAGCGGTAGAGCCGCTGGCTAATTCAAGGCCGACATGGAAAATTTTATCGGATCTTGGAGTTCTTTTAGGTCTCTTTCCGGCTTATCAAAAGCCGGAAGATGTTTTTAACGATTTAGCAAAGGAGAATGACGCTTTTCACGGACTGACCTATAAAAAAATAGGTAAGGGCGGAATAGTTTGGCACAAGAAAGGTAGCCCGTCATCCTGAGTCTGCCAAAAGCAGACGAAGGATCTCGTTATGAGATTCTTCGCTTCGCTCAGAATGACGTGTATGCGTAAAAATGATCATAACGATAATAATTAAATCGATCTTAGCGGTTCTCTTCTTAGGCGGAATCCTCAATCTCGCCGGCCTTTTGACTTGGGTGGAGAGAAAGCAAAGCGCTGTGATGCAGGACCGGTTGGGCGCCAATCGCGCGTGGATTGAATTTAAGCCGCGATGGCTTGCGCCTCTCAATTGGATTTTAAGGCCGCTCAATGTGCTGGGGATTTTTCATTCGTTGGCGGACGCCGTGAAGATGTTCGCCAAAGAGGATTTTATCCCGGAAGGTGCGGACAGATTTTTGTATACGCTGGCGCCGGCCATTTCAGTGGTTTTCGCGCTCGTGGCTTTTGCCGCGATCCCTTTCGGAGATGTCTTACATCTGGGAGGACGGGCGATCAACCTCCAAGTGGCGGACATCAACACCGGCATTCTTTTTATTTTCGCGATGATGTCGCTTGGCGTCTATGGCGTCATCCTGGCCGGGTTTTCTTCGAATAACCATTACGCGTATTTGGGCGGCATGCGGGCGGCGTCTCAGATGCTTTCCTATGAGATCACGATGGGGATCTCGATCATGGGCATCGTGTTAAGCTACGGCACGTTAAGTCTGCAGGAAATCGTGCGTCACCAGGGGCATATCTGGGGCATTTTTGTTCAGCCGTTCGCGTTTATCCTTTTCATGGTCGCCGCACTTGCCGAGACAAAACGCGTCCCGTTCGATCTGCCGGAAGGCGAGTCCGAGATCATCGGTTATTTCGTCGAATATAGCGGCATGAAATTTGGCATGTTTTTCCTGACGGATCTCGTCGAGACCGTTCTCGTGGCGTGTCTCATCACGACCTTCTTCTTTGGCGGATGGCAGGCGCCTTATCTTCTTCATGACGGCTTTCATTTTCCATGGGGAGCACTTTGGCGGCTGAATCATTTTACGGTCATTGGTTTGGGCATCCTCTCTTTCATGTTGAAGGTGGCATTTTTTAACTGGTTTTTTATGGCGATCCGATGGACGCTGCCGCGTTTTCGCTACGACCAACTGATGCATTTGGGTTGGAAGATTTTATTTCCGTTGTCACTGCTCAACGTGATTGTGACCAGTATTATAGTGGTAATGCGAAGTTAGAACGTGTCAATGACAATTAATCGATTAGGATTTACCCATGGCAACAAAAATAATTAAGCGTCAAGAACTTAGCTTCTGGGACCAGACTTATTTGCCCGCGGTTTTCCTCGGGCTTCGGATCACCTCCGGGCATTTTTTCAGGAATTTATTTATTCACACGCTGCATATTTTCGGCCTCTTCAGAAATATCCGCGGATCCGTCACGTATCAATATCCAGAAGAACAAAGGCCGCTTTCAAAAAGGGCGAGGACGCGGCACCGCCTGACTCAGCGCGAAGACGGATCGCCTCGCTGCGTTGCCTGCATGATGTGCGAGACCGTGTGCCCCGCCCGGTGTATCGATATTGTGGCGGGCGAACATCCCGATCCCAATATAGAAAAATATCCCGTCTCGTTTGATTTGGATCTCGGCAAATGCGTTTATTGCGGCTTTTGCGTGGAGGTGTGTCCCGAAGACGCGATACGAATGGATACCAAGATTCTTGATATCGCGGCCTACAGCCGTGAGGAGATGCAGCTCAATATTAAAGAACTGTTAAACCCTCGGACAACGCTGCTTTATAAAAAATGAGTCATGTCATTGAGATAAAAAACCTGGTGGTGGATTTTCATCACAAGCGCGCTCTTGATGGCCTATCTTTAAAAGTACGCCAAGGCGAAATTTTCGGTTTTCTTGGCCCCAACGGCGCGGGGAAGACCACCGCGATCAAGGCCCTCCTCGGCCTCATCTCTCCCGATCAGGGCGAAGTTTTATTGCACGGCCTTCCGCCTTCACGCCTGGCCTCCAGGGCAAAGATCGGTTTTCTCCCGGAAGAGGCCACGTATTACCGGTTTTTGAGCCCTGCCGAAATACTTTCTTTTTATGGAGAAATCTTCGGCATGCCAAAACGGGTCTTGAAAGATCGGATCCAAAATTTGTTAAGTCTAGTGGGGTTGTCGGATGTCCAAAACCGTCCGATCCACACATTTTCAAAAGGAATGGTCCAGAAAGTCAGTTTGGCGCAGGCGCTCATCCACGAGCCCGAAACGCTGATCCTGGACGAACCGACCTCAGGACTTGATCCGCTGGCTCGCATGAACTTAAGAAAAATTTTAACGGATCTGAAAAAAGAAGGACGCACAATCTTTTTCTCTTCCCATGAACTTTCGGAGGTGGAGCTCATTTGCGACTCCATTGCGATCATTAAAGAAGGGCGTCTCGTCAAAGCGGGGCTGATCCACGAAGTGCTCGGCGCCTACAAAGACCTGCCTCTGGAGCGATTTTTTCTCGAAACGATCCGGGGAGAGGGGGAAAAAAGTTGACCCCACCACCCCTTTCCTACAATTGCAATGCAATTGGTCCGCGTACGCGGACGAAAGGAGTGGTGGGGTGAAAGCCGTCTTTGCCATCGCGAAGCTTGTGATCAAAGAGATTTTTAGGAAGAAAGATTTTTATGTCGCGCTGATCCTAACTGGCGTCATCTTATTCTACGCGGCGAGCCTTAAATTTTATAATGTATCGAACGTGGTCCGGTATCTCATGGAAATAGGCCTCATGTTGATCTTCCTTTTCTCCGTGATCTTGACCGCGGCGCTCGCGGCCCGCCAGGTTCCTTCCGAAATACAAAACCGCACGATTCAGGTTCTGTTGGCAAAACCGGTCTCGAGAATCCAGTTCGTGGCGGGAAAGTTTCTTGGGGCCTTTTTTGCGGGCGCGATGTGTTTTGTTATTTTTTATGTCTTGTTTATGGCTGTCACCAGGACCAAGGCCGAGGAGTTTTCTTTTGTTTTGGCGTCTCAAACGTTTTATCTTTTCTTGTTGAATCTTTTGGTTCTTTCGGCGATGGCCTGCAGCTTTTCTTATTATCTGACGACTTCGGCGAATGTCTCAATCACGCTGGTACTTTATCTCCTGATCAGCACCTACGGGCCCGGTTTGAGAGAAGCCAGTGAGAAGCTTTTTTGGATCAACCGGTATTTGGGAGAGGCCTGTTATTATGTGTTGCCGCATTTCGAGTTTTTTGATCTGCGGCAACGGTTCATTCATCACTGGAGTCCGCTCTCCGCGAATCTCGTGATCTTTCTGACGCTTTACGCGCTGACGTATGCGTCATTTTTCCTCTGGCTTGGATGGCTTAAGTTTCGAAAGCAAATCCTGTGACGCGGGCTGTTTCTTATTGGGCGGCGGGGGCGTTGTGGTTGGCTCTGGCGGGTTTTTTTTCCTTCGCGATCGATCGGCAGCTGCACAGCAGCCAAGAGGTGTTTGATTTTCAAGACGCGCTTTTTCGATTCGTGGGGAGCGCGAAAGAAGCCATCGGCGACACCTTGTTTTTGAAAGCGGATTCTTATTACCATGGCGGAGCCGAGATGCATTATGAGGAAACTCATGAGGATTTAGAAAAAGAGGGCCATGTGGAACACGCGGAAGAAGAACACGCCCGCGCCGAAGAGGCCGCGAGCGATTGGATCGCGGGCATCAATCATAAGATCAAAAGCTATGAACATTACCATTTGGCAAAAATGGAACAGAAAGAGATGCTGCCGTTTTTCGCCCTCGCCACGAGTCTCGACCCTCATAACGTGGAGGCGATTTTGACCGCCGCTTACTGGCTTGACAGCCACTTGGGTAAGACGGATGCCGCGATCGAGACTTTGTTGAAGGGTGAAAAGAGCAATCCTGATGCGTGGGAAATCGACGATAGTTTGGCAAAAATTTACTCTAAGAAAAAGGATTATCGGATAGCTGAGCAATTTTGTTTGACGGCCATTCAAAAGGCCGAGCGCAAAGGGGAGGACAAAGAAACGTTGGGGCATCTTCAGGCGAGTTTGGGGCGAATCCGGGAACTGTCTTCTTGAATATCGAAATAGAGGACAATCCTAATTGCGGGCCAAGCGACCAGTTTGTGTTTAATGAATTGGAGGCCCCCGCGCCGGTCAAAGGGATCCGTGTCGCGGATCGGGGAAAAGAGTCCTGGTGCGATATCGTCGGCGTGGAGAGTCCAGGGCGGTTTACGGGCGTTTTCGCGGTCAAAGTGACGGATTCCGGAGCGGGCTTTGCCTATCTCATTTACGGCGGCGGTTGGGGCATCCGCCTGCGGCCTGCCGCACATGCTGGGGAACCGTGGGATCTTTCAAACCCGCGTCAATGGGGGGAGCCGTTCAAACTCTACGGAGAAAAAGAAGACATTCTTTATGGAAACTTCGAAACCTCATTTTGAAAAATACATTTTCGTGTGCGAAAATAAAAGAGCGGATGGCGAATGCTGCGCGGCTAAAGGCAGCGAGCGCCTGAGGGCACTTTTGAAACAGGCCATCCATGACCGCGGATTAAAGGGCAGGGTCCGTGTCAGTCGGTCCGGATGCCTGGATGTTTGCAGCCAGGGCGCGAATGTGCTCTTGATGCCGGATAATATTTGGTTCAAACGCGTCGAAGAAAAAGATGTCCGGGCGATTGTGGAGAAGGCGATAGAAACATGTGGCGCAAAGTAGCAAAATTATCCGAGATTCAGGAAGGCCAGTCCCTCGTGATCGACGCGGACAATAAGCCCATCGCGTTATTCAAGGTACAAGGCACGGTCTACGCGCTCGACAACATTTGCCCTCATCGAGGCGGGCCTCTGGGCGAAGGGTCTCTTGAGGGCTCGGAGGTGACCTGCCCTTGGCATGCCTGGACCTTTGACGTTAAAACCGGTGATTGCCAGTCCTCTCCGGGTTTCAAACAACCGACTTATCCGGTGAAAATCGAAGGGGACGACGTCTCGATCGAAATCTAAAGATAGAGATCCGGCTTCAGCAGGTAGTTTTGAACGTAGTCTTTTGCGCCCTCTTCCAAGTTCTTAAATCTCACCGGACAACCGGTCTTCTCGAATTTTCTCACGTGACTTTCCGTAAAATACTGGTATTGGTTCTTAAGTGTCTCCGGCATCTCGATGTACTCGATATTCTCCGGCTCCCCGCAGGCCTTGAAAAGGGCATGCGCGAGCTCGTTCCAGCTTTGCGCCTTCCCGGTCCCTAAATTGTAGATTCCTTCCCATTGTTGGTTTTGGAAAAACCAGATCATCGTATCCACCGCGTCTTTCACGTAGACAAAATCCCTTTTCTGCCCGCCGTCCGCATATTCCTTTTTGTAGGATTTGAAAAGACATATTTTACCGTTGGTTCTGATTTGCTCAAACCCCTTGTGGATCATGCTCCGCATGTGCCCTTTGTGATATTCATTCGGGCCGTAGACGTTGAAGAAACGAAACCCCGTAACCAATTTTTCGTAGCCGTTTTTTAAAATCCAGAGATCAAAATCAAGTTTTGACTGGCCGTAGGGGTTTAGGGGTTTGAGGCGGGTGGTTAGCGCGTCGTCGTCGGAAAATCCGAGCGACCCATCTCCGTAGGTGGCGGCGCTCGAGGCGTAGCCTAAATAAACTTTGTTTTGGATGGCCCAGCTCGCGAGGCGTTCCGAGTAACCGGAGTTATTTTTTCTTAATAACCCCTGGTCGGTTTCGGTGGTATCGGAGCAGGCGCCCATATGGAAGATGGCCGTTATTTTGCCGTTAAACTCCTTTTTCTCGAGGCGCGCGAGAAAATCGTCGGATTCCAGGTATTCCTCAAACTGGTGTTTACGAAGATTATCCCATTTGGGGGATCCTTTGGCTTTTTGGTCCACCGCCAAAATATCCTTTTCGCCCAGCTCATTGAGTCTGGCGATCAGTGCACTTCCTATGAACCCAGCCCCACCTGTGATCGCGATCATCGTGTATTCCTTTTCATTTGTGTGCCATAATATAAAAACAACCTATTTTAACATAACCGGTTCTTTCGAATACAAATTTAGTCAGGTGAATAAAATGAAAGTTTTAATTGCCGGGTGCGGCTATCTCGGAAAAGCGTTGGGGAAAGATTTAGCGGCGTCGGGCGCTGTGGTCTGGGGTCTGCGGCGCGACCCGCTGGCGCTAAAATCGCTAGAACTGGTGGGCATCAAGCCGTTCAAGGCGGATTTATTGAGACCGGAATCTTTGACGCAGTTGCCGGAAGTGGAATGCCTCGTATTTTGCCAAGCGCCTTCCAAGAACGATGACACTCAGGGGACTTATTACGAGGCGACCCGGAATTTAATCGAAGCGTTTCATCTGAAAAGACCCAAAAAAATAATCCTGATCTCGAGCACCGGCGTGTATGGGGCCAGCGACGGCTCCTGGGTGGACGAGGAAACAAGACCCGAGGATGCGGACTATTTGTCCCAAGAGGCTGGGGCGCGCGCGAAAATTCTTTTGGAGACCGAAGACCTTATTTTGTCCGGGCTCATTCCCTCGACCGTGTTTCGTCTCGGCGGGATTTATGGCCCGAGGCGCAATCGGCTCAACCTCATTAAGGCGGGAAAGATGAAGCCGTCCTTTTCGAATATTTATTCTAACCGTATCCATGTGGACGACGCGGTGAGCGGCATCAAGCTTTTGATGGAAAAAGGAAAGCCCGGAGAGATTTATTTGGGAGTCGATGACGAGCCGGCGACCGAAAATCAATTTTACTCCTGGATCTATGAGAAACTATCGCTCGCGAAGCCATCTGATTCCAAAAAAACAAATGAAAACGATCGCGCATCCAATAAACGATGTTCCAATAAGAAGATCAAACAGCTCGGGATGAAATTCAAGTATCCTACATTTCGGGAGGGCTATTCCGGCCTGCTCGCCGAGATAGGAATCTACCGCTAGTGGAACTTTCGCTTTTGCCCTCGGTCAACGCGTCGCTCAATACCGCGAGCGCTTTACTTTTAATCTTCGGCTACCTTTTGATTCGTCAGCGTGCGATCACGGGGCATACCCTTTGTATGCTATTGGCTTGTGGTACTTCGACTCTTTTTTTGGTCTCCTACCTTTATTATCATTATCATCATGGCGTGACTCATTTTCCCGGGCATGGGCTCATCCGGTTTTTCTATTTTGCCCTTCTTATTTCACACACTATTTTGGCGGTGGTGATCGTGCCGCTTGTCTTAACAACCTTATTTTGGGCATTCCGGAGCCGTTTTGAAAAACACAAGGCCATCGCGCGGATCACGCTGCCGATTTGGATTTATGTCTCGGTGACCGGCGTTGTGGTTTATTGGATGCTCTACAGAACAAAGTATTAAGTCGTAAGTTATAAGTTGTAAGTTAAAAGCGAACGAGGAAATATGCAGGATTTTAGAAATTTAGAGATCTACAAAAGATCGATTCAGTTCTGCACGGATATTTATAGATTTACAGCCATTTTGCCCGATGATGAGAAATATGGCCTTGTCTCTCAAATTCGGAGAGCCGCTTGTTCTATCGCACTAAATATTTCCGAAGGTGCCGGCGCTGCCTCGAACAAGGAATTTGCCCAATTCATAAGTTACTCATATCGTTCTGTCAATGAAGTGATGACTTGTTTGGAGATTATTGAAAATTTAAACTTAAATCATGAGAAAATATCGACCATTTGAAGAAAGAAAGTTGCGAATTAAGCCGAATGATCTATTCTTTTTTCAAGAAGATCCGCGGAAAATAATAATCGTTTTCTTATTTTTTTACTTATAACTTACAACTTATGACTTATAACTCCTTAAAAGATCGTTACGGGTTCTTTTTTTGGCTCAAGTGGATTTTTTGGTTCGCGGGGTCTTTTATTCTGGCCGCGGTGGTTTGGACCGTTTTGATGCGCCGGCTTTTTGGCGTGATCGAGGGACCGGAGCTTACCATGACCTGGGTGGTCTCGGTGTTTGGAAGCTGGTTTATTCTGGTCACCCCATTTATGCGCAAAAAGGAGCAGATTTGGAAGCGGCTGAACGAGGACCAGGAAAAGGCGGTGGACGCCTGGCTTCTGGGCATGGGAATATTTATAGGACTTCTTGTTGCCAGTTTATTTACATGGAGCTGGCTCTTGAAGGAAAGAATCAATCAAGGTGGTTATGATACACTTTGGATAAAATCCGTTTTCGTCAGCTGGCTCGTGATCTTACTGCCGTTTCTTATTTTGATGTATCGAAAGGCAGACCTCATTTTTAAAACAGCCGTCGAGCGGCAAACCTACAACCCAAAGTTTAGGACTGTTTCCGTCGAGCGTTCTGAGCGGCTCCTGCCGGATTCCATTGTTCAAAAGATTAAGGTTTTTCCCCCAACCTTGCGACAGGAGAGCACGGGACATGTAGTCACTTTGATATTAAGGGGAGGGCGTGAAGTGCCGAACGTTTTTGTTCTGAATCACCGTGAAATTCTCGGGATATACGATCAAACAACCTTTGATTTTAGCGTACAGGATGTCTCCGGCGTGGAGGCATCTAACCCAAGTAAGCTCCCTCCATACGACGAATCCCGCTGGCTCAAATTCGACGATCCAAAATAGGTGCCAGAGGGGTCAGACCCCTTTGCCCATAAATTAGTAGATATAATATATAGATTTTATGTTATAAAACTAGTGGACTCTTTTAGTCCGAATAGGGTATACTATGGCCAGAGGATAAAACAATGATTCAGCTATCGGAAAACGCCAAAAAAGAGGTTGAAAAACTTTTAGAACAACAGAAGAAGCCTGGGCTATTCTTGCGTATCGGGGTCAAAGGCGGGGGCTGCTCGGGGATGACCTATGACTTCAAACTGGATGACACGTCGAAAGAATACGACAGGACTTTTGAAGTCGGCGGCATCAAAGTCGTGTGCGATTCCAAAAGTCTCGTTTATTTGGACGGAATGATGATTGACTATTCCACGGAATTGGTCGGCGGAGGGTTTAAATTTGTGAATCCCAATGCCACCGGCAGCTGCGGCTGCGGGACTTCGTTTTCCGTTTAAGGAGAGCCATGAAATACACAACCAAGACCGAATACGGTTTGATGTGCATGATCTATATCACGAAAAATCAGGAGGCGAACCGCGTCACGATCCGCGAGATCGCGGCGAAGGAAAACTATCCGGTGGCCTACATGGAAAAAATATTGCAGGCGCTTCGTCACGCGGGGCTTGTCACTTCCCAAACCGGCAATCACGGCGGTTATGTGCTGGCGAGAAAGCCCTCTGAAATTACGCTGAAGCAGATCATCGAGGCGATTGAAGGGACGACTTTCGAGGTTTTTTGCGCGCCGGAGGTGAGGGAGGACATCGTCTGCAATCATATCTGCATGTGCGGCGCCAAGCCCATCTGGAGAAAGACAAAAGATCTGCTCGACCATTTTTATGATTCCATTACCTTGGAACAACTTGCAAAGCCGCAGGCCGATGTGCAGGCCATGTTGATCGCGGCCAAGTGAGGAGAAACCCATGAGCCCGAAAACGATCGAAGAATTCACAAGCAAGGAATATCAATACGGCTTCAAGACCCAGATCGAAACGGATACGATCCCCAAGGGCCTGACCGAAGAGACGGTGCGTCTCATCTCGAGCCGCAAGCGCGAGCCGGAGTTCATGCTCGAATTTCGCCTGAAGGCCTTCCGGCATTGGCAGAAAATGAAAGAACCGCGCTGGGCCAATGTGCATCACGCGCCAATCGACTACCAAAATATCAGTTACTATTCGGCGCCCAAGCCCTCGAAGGAAAAGTTAAAAAGTTTGGATGAAGTGGATCCTGAGCTTCGGAAGACCTTTGAGAAGCTCGGGATCTCCTTGATGGAACAAAAAAAGCTCGCCGGCGTCGCGGTGGACGCGATTTTCGACAGCGTGTCGGTCGCGACAAGCTACAAGGCAAAGCTTTTGGAAGCGGGTGTGATCTTCTGCCCAATCTCGGAGGCGCTTGAGAAATACCCGGATCTCGTCAAAAAATACATGGGCTCGGTCGTTCCTTACACCGACAATTTTTACGCGGCGCTTAACGCGGCTGTTTTTTCCGACGGTTCTTTTGTTTATATCCCTAAGAATACGCACTGTCCGATGGAGCTTTCGACTTATTTCCGCATCAACACCGAAGAGTCGGGCCAGTTCGAGCGCACGCTGATCGTGTGCGAAGAGAGCGGTTACGTGAGCTACTTAGAGGGATGCACGGCCCCGAAGTTTGACACGAACCAACTCCACGCGGCGGTTGTGGAGCTTGTGGCGCTGGATAACGCCGAGATCAAATATTCGACGGTGCAAAACTGGTTTGCCGGAGATCCCAAAACCGGCAAGGGCGGGATCTATAATTTTGTGACGAAGCGCGGCAAATGCCTCGGGAAGAATTCCAAGATCTCCTGGACCCAAGTCGAAACGGGGTCCGCCATCACCTGGAAATACCCGGGTTGCATGTTGGTGGGAGACAACTCGGTCGGAGAGTTTTATTCGGTGGCGCTCACGAATCATTTCCAGCAGGCCGATACCGGCTCGAAAATGGTGCATCTCGGGAAGAATACGAAGAGTACGATCATTTCCAAAGGGATTTCGGCGGGCACTGCGGTGAATAATTACCGCGGCCGCGTGGAGATCAAGAAATCCGCGGCGGGTTCGAGGAATTTTACCCAATGCGACTCGCTTCTCATTGGTTCCAAATGCAGCGCGAACACCTTTCCTTATATTGACGTCCAAAACGCGACCAGCACGGTCGAGCACGAGGCATCCACTTCCAAGATCAGCGACGACCAGCTTTTTTATTTTCTCCAGAGAGGGATTTCGGGGGAGGACGCGATGGGCGCCATCATCAACGGTTTTTGCAAAGACGTGTTCCGTGAGCTGCCGGGCGAGTTCGCGGTGGAGGCCACGCAGCTTTTGGGATTGAAACTAGAAGGCAGTGTCGGATAAAAGGAGAGAATTTATGTTATTGGATATTCGCAATTTACACGCCAGTATTAACGGCAAGGATATTTTGAAGGGTTTCACCCTCCAGGTGAAGGCCGGAGAGGTCCACGCGATCATGGGCCCGAACGGCTCGGGCAAAAGCACGCTGGCGAAGGTGTTGGCGGGGGATTCCCATTACGAGGTGACAAAAGGCGAAGTCCTTTTCCAGGGAAAGAACCTTTTAGATCTTGAACCCGAGGACAGGGCGCTGGCCGGCGTCTTCATGGCGTTTCAGTACCCCGTGGAAATCCCTGGTGTGAATAACGCGAGTTTTTTGAGGATGGCCTATAACGCGAAGCGTAAATTTCAAGGCAAGGAAGAGATCGATCCTTTGGATTTTGAGGAGCTTCTGAAAGAGAGACTCAAGGTCGTGGACATGCCGCAGGATTTTTTGAAGCGCAACGTGAATCACGGCTTCTCGGGCGGAGAAAAAAAGAGAAATGAAATTCTGCAGATGGCCGTGCTTGACCCGACGCTCGCGATCCTCGATGAGACGGATTCAGGGCTGGATATCGACGCGCTCCGGGAAGTGGCGAAGGGTGTCAATATTTTAAAGCGGCCGGATAACGGCATTATTTTGATCACGCATTACCAACGGCTTTTGGATTACATCACGCCGGATCAGGTGCATATTTTGGTAGACGGCAGGATCGTGAGAAGCGGCGGAAAAGAGCTGGCGCTTGAGCTGGAGAAAAAGGGCTACGACGAAATGGGAGCATCCACCAATGGCCATCGGGGTTGATTTCAAAAAAAGGACGCAAAACGCGGACTGGCTCGAAGACGTTCGGCGGACGGCCTATGAGCGTTTTGAGAAGCTCGGGTTTCCCACGAGAGAGCTCGAGGGCTGGAAATACATCAACTTAGAGCCGATCTTGGGCGCCTCCTTTGCCGCCTCGGAAAATAAAGGGCCTGAATTTTCCGATAGCCGAAGAATAGAAAAATATTTTTTGTCTGAAAACGAACAGCGTCTTGTGTTCGTGAACGGCGTTTATTCGAGGAATCTCTCGTCGGTCAAAAATCTTCCTGCGGGCGTGGTTCTGCAGGATCTGGCCTCAAGCCTTGTTTCTCACGGAAATTTGATCCGGCGCTATCTCGGGCGCGACGCTTCCTCGGAGACGAATTCGTTTTCGTCGATCAACACCTTTAGTTTTAAAGACGGGCTTTTTTTGTATATTCCGGACAAAGTGGTCGTGGATAGTCCGATCAACATTATTCTTTTGGGGACCGGAGAAAGCGACTCGCCGTCCCTTTTTTATTCCCGGATTCTCATCGTGACCGGTGAATGTTCCCGTGTCCGGGTGATCGTGAATTATGCCGGGCTGCCCGATGCCCGCTATTTCAATAACACCGCGGCGGAGATCCATGTCGGCGAAGGCGCGTGCCTGGATTATTTTCAGATCGAGCGCGGGAGTAAAAATAGCTACCAAATCGCGACCAACCGTTTTTATCTGGGCAAGTTTTCCACGCTTGAGACCCTGGCCTTCACCGAAGGCGGGGCGATCACCCGCAATGAGGAGATTGTCGAATTTGGCGGTGAAAAAGGATTCGCGTCCTTGAAGGGCCTCTCACTCTTGAACGACGAGTCGCAGGTTTACAATCATGTGCAGGCCAATCACCTTGTCCCGAATTGCACGAGCCGTCAGTTTTATAAAAATGTGTTGGCGGGCAAGGCGAAGTCCGAATTCAACAGTTTAGTCCGGGTGTCTCGCGGCGCGCAAAAATCCGATTCGAACCAATTGAGCAAAACACTTCTTTTGTCAGACACCGCGGAGAGTCATTCGAGGCCGCAGCTTAAGATCGATACGGATGATGTTTCCTGCGTCCACGGCGCGACGGTGGGCCAGCTTGAGAAGGACGAGCTTTTTTATCTCCGAAGCCGCGGGTTGTCGAAGGAGATCGCTCGACTCGTGTTGACCAGCGGATTCGCCGAAGAGGTGATACAGGACTTGGAGCCCGCGCCGCTCAAAGCGCATCTCAAGGATTGGATCGCCGAAGAGTTGACAATAGCGACAGAAGGGAAGATTTAAAATGTTAGCGACGAAGACGTTCGATGTCAAAAAGATCAGGCAGGATTTCCCGATGCTTCAGACCCAGATGAACGGGCATCCGCTGGTGTATCTCGACAACGCGGCGACCACGCAGAAACCGCTCTCGGTCATCGAGCGCATGGACAAGTTTTTGAAAAATGAATACTCGACGATTCACCGGGGCGTTTATACTTTAAGCCATCACGCGACGGCCGAATGCGATCAGGTGCGCGAGGAGTGTAGGCAATTTTTGAACGCCTCAAAAACCTCCGAGATTATTTTTACCAAAGGCGCCACCGAGGCGATCAATCTTGTCGCGACGAGCTACGGGCGTAAATTCCTGAAAGCCGGCGATGAAATTATTATCTCGGCGATCGAGCACCATTCGAACCTCGTTCCGTGGCAACAGCTGGCCCAAGAGAAAAATCTCATGCTTCGGATCGCACCGGTCAATGACAAGGGCGAGCTTTTGATGGACGAATTCCAAAAACTTTTGAATGCGCGGACATACTTCGTGGCGATCACACATATTTCCAACGTGCTAGGCACGATCAACCCCATTCAGGAAATCACGAAACGCGCGCATCACGCGGGGGCCGTTGTCCTCGTGGACGGCGCTCAAAGCGCGCCTCACATGAAAGTGGACGTGCAGGAACTCGATTGCGATTTCTATTGTTTTTCAAGCCATAAGATCTACGGGCCGACCGGTGTGGGCGTCCTTTACGGGAAGAGGAGGCACCTGGAGGAAATGGACCCTTATCAGTTTGGCGGAGACATGATCGAGCAGGTGACTTTCGAAAAAACCACTTTCGCGAAGCCGCCCGCCAAGTTTGAGGCGGGCACGCCCGCGATCGCCGAGATCATCGGGCTTGGCGCCGCGATTGACTACCTTCAAAGCATCGGCTTTGAGGCGATCGCCGAACACGAGCACGAACTTTTGGAATACGCGACTAAAGCGTTGTCGCAGATTCCCGGCCTCAGGATCATCGGTCAGGCCGAAGAAAAGTCAAGCCTGATTTCATTTATATTGGAAGGGGTTCACCCTCATGATATCGGCACGGTCTTGGACCAGGAAGGCATCGCGATACGGGCCGGGCATCATTGCGCGCAGCCCTTGATGAAGCGGTTTGGGATCTCGGCCACCGCGCGCGCCTCATTCGCTTTTTACAATACCAAAGAAGAAATAGATAAATTAGTGAAGGGGATTCTTAAAGTTAAGGAGATGTTTAAATGAGCGATATGGCAAAATTTTATAAAGCTAATGGATCAGGAGGGATAGAGCCGGTAGAGGTTAAACTAAATGATCTTTACCAAGAAGTCATTTTAGATCACAATCGTCGTCCTCGCCATTTTACAGAAGTTGAAGATGCGAATGCTTATGCACATGGGCACAATCCGCTTTGTGGTGACGATTATTTTCTTTACCTTCTTGTAGATCAAGGCGGTATTATAAAGAAAGTAGGCTTTAAGGGTGAAGGTTGCGCCATTTCCAAATCGAGCGCCTCGATGATGACCGTCGCCGTTGAGGGAAAAAGCGTGAAGGACGCAGACGCGCTGAAGGATAATTTTATCCATCTTTTGACGGATAACACGGGTTCGGATGCGGTAAGAGCCGCCGCCGGCAAGCTCAAAATTTTTGAAGGGGTCAAACAATTTCCGGTCCGCGTGAAGTGCGCGACCCTGATCTGGCGGACGCTGGAAGAAGCGTTGAAAGACAGAAGCCGGAGAAAAGAAGAAGTCTCTACGGAGAAAGAATAAAGGAGGATTGCTATGGACACAAACACGGTCGAAATCACGGCTGAAATTACGCCCAATCCCAATACGCTCAAATTCAACGTCAATAAGACGCTCGTTGCGTCGGGGTCTTTGAACTATCCCGACAAGGAAAAAGCCAAGGGCTCTCTTTTAGCCGAGAAACTTTTTGAGATCGAAAACGTGATCGGCGTGATGATCGGGCATGATTTTATCACGATCACGAAGGCCCCGGCGGCCGACTGGAAGCCGATGGTGCCACCCGTGACCGAAAGGATCAAAACGCTTTTAAGTCAGGACCAAGCGCTTTTTCCTCAGGGAGCGTCCGCTGCTGGCCAAGGGTCGGCCGGCCTTGTGGCCGGCGCAGCCGTGGCGGGTAACATCGGCGACATCGAAAAAAAGATCCAGCAAGTATTGGACAATGAGATCCGCCCGGCGGTGGCGATGGACGGAGGGGACATTATATTTTACGGCTACCGCGACGGAGTCGTGACGCTTCATTTGCAGGGTTCCTGCAGTTCCTGCCCCAGTTCGATCATGACGCTCAAGATGGGCGTCGAGAACCGGCTCAAATCTTTAATTCCTGAAGTCCGGGAAGTGGTTCAGGTATAATAGACAAAAGGAAGGTCCGATGATACAGCAAGAGTTCGTCCCAACGGAAAACTCGAAGGAGTATAAAAAGAAGCTCCGCGAGAAAGTGCTGCGCCTGAAAAAGGAGCGCAACGCCTACATTGTGGCTCATAATTATCAGAATTATGAGGTGCAGGAGGTCGCGGATATCTTAGGGGATTCTCTCGCGCTTTCAAAAGCGGCGATCGGGACCGGCGCGGATATGATCGTGTTCTGCGGCGTTGATTTTATGGCGGAGAGCGCCAAAATATTAAACCCTGAAAAGACCGTGATTTTGCCGGTGCGTGAGGCGGATTGCCCGATGGCGCTCATGGTCACGGCGGAGCGTTTGAGAGAGAAAAAGAAAGAGTATCCGGACGCGGCGGTCGTTTGCTATGTCAATAGCTCCGCGGAGGTGAAGGCCGAGAGCGACATTGCCTGCACCTCGTCCAACGCGGTCGAAGTCGTGAAATCCCTGCCGCACAAACAAATCATTTTCGTCCCGGATAAAAATCTCGGTCATTATGTCCAGCGGTTCTGTCCCGAGAAAGAGATTATTTTATGGCAGGGTTTTTGCACCACGCATATCCGGGTGACGGCGCAGGACGTTTTGAGAACGAAAGAAAAATATCCGGACGCGCCTTTCATCGCGCATCCCGAATGTCCGCCTGACGTGATTGACCTGGCGGATTTTGTTTGTTCGACGAGCGGGTTTTCCCCTTACGTCGCCAAAAGCCCTGCCGATACCTTTATTATCGGCACCGAGGTTGGTATCATCTTCAAGCTTAAGAAAGACCATCCGACCAAGCGTTTTATCATGCCGACCGAGCAGTTCGTTTGTCAGACCATGAAAATGACGACGCTGGGATGGGTCGCGCACGCGCTTGAGACGAGGGAACACGCGATCGAGATCCCCGAGCCGATTCGCCGACGAGCCGAAACGACTTTGAAACGCATGATGGAAGTTTCCAAAGACCACCCGAACACCGTAATCGCGAGCTATTGATGACAACGGAAAAAAAGGTCAGTGAATCCAAAACGGAAATGAGCGAGCTGATGCAGCCCAGGCACGCGAATTTCGCGGGCACCGTGCACGGAGGGGCCATCCTTTCAATCGCGGACAATGTCGCGTATGTTTGCGCGGCCAGGCACGCGGGGCCGAACTGCGTGACCGTCTCCGTGGACCGCGTGAATTTCCGTGAACCGATCCGGATCGGGGAGCTGGTGACTTTCTTGGCCTCGGTGAATTATGTGGGCCGGAGTTCGATGGAGGTCGGCATCAAGATCATGGCCGAAGATTTAAGGACAGGCAAGAAAAAACATACTAATTCCTGCTACTTTACGATGGTTTCTCTCGATGACAAGGGCAAGCCCAAAGAAGCGCCCCGTTTGATCCCCGAAACACCCGAAGAAAAACGCCGCTACGACCAAGGCCGTAAGCGGCGTGAGCTGACGCTCAAATTTCTTAAAGACTCAAAGACCGATTAATTACTTTCCCACGGGGATTCGAGCCGTTCCGGTTTTCTCAAGCGCGGCCTTGTAGTTGGGCTCCTGGGTCACTTCCTTCACGATCTCGAGGTATTGAATTTTCCCGTCCACGATCACGAACACGGCCCTTGCCAGAAGCGCCAATTCCTTGATCCAAACGCCGTAGGCATTCCCGAAATTTCTGTTTTGATAATCTGAAAGCACCACGACGTTTTCAATTTTAAACGCGTCGCAAAACCGCTTCTGCGCGAACGGCAGGTCCACGCTGATCGTCAAAACCTTGGCGTTCAGATTTGCGGCTTCCTGGTTGAATTTCTTGGTCTGAATTTCACACACCGGCGTATCAAGCGACGGCACAGAACTAATGACGATGGTTTGTCCCTTGAAATCCGAAAGCTTTTTCGGCTGCAGCCCCGCGTCCACAACCGTGAAATCCGGAGCCGTATCGCCTATTTTAAGCTCAGGCCCGACCAAGGTTAACGGGTTCCCTTTAAAAGTGATCACGCCTTTTCGTTCCATAATACCTCCTCATTTGATTGAGGAGGTATTATAGCACAATTACCCGGGCTTTCTTCTTTGGTCTTCTAAGAGGTCCTTCACCTCGAAATCAGCCGCGCCATACTCCTTCGCGACCGCGATGATTTCCGGGCAGAGCTCGTACCGTTGCTTTAAAAGCGCCTCTTTGAGATAGAGAAGGGCCGTGAGTTTGATCGGGTGCTTCATCACGACTTTCCTTTTTGGTTGACTAACGTTAATGGTTTCTAACATTGTTTTCTCCTTTGTAAGCGAAAAACCCACTACCTCGAAAGGCAGTGGGTTTGTTGGAAACTTTTGGGTGATTACTTTTTTATTGTTTGCTCGAAATCTCCTGACAACCCACCACCCCGGCGCGCTTGGCCATAATGCGATAATGACAAAGCGACGCAAAGCGCTGCCATACCGCTTTGGGCGTGCAGCTCGTGGATAATGCGTTGTGCGTTAGATTTTGGCTTAACATTGTTTTTCCTTATAAAAGGGATTATACCTCAAACCGCTTAAAAATCAAGAAGAATCGTTCGATAGCAACAACCCGACATACATCCCCCAGAAAATCCAAAATAGGAAGGACGCTTGTAACGCGTAGAAGTTCGTATCGAAAAACGCTTGAATCAGAAAGGCGACGATTCCGACGAGAAGCGCGTTTGATAGTGAGGAAGCCCTGGTTTTGAATCGGCCAGAGAAAAGTCCTTTTCCCAGGCAGAAGAACAAAGGGATCAAGAAAGCCAAAAAACCAAACAAGCCGATTTCGCTCCACATTTGAAGGTAACTGTTGTGGGCATAGCCTCGGTAGGTTTCGCTAGCAGGAGCAAAAAGAGGAAACTTTGTATAATACATATTGATGCCGTTCCCTAGGAAGGGGTGCTCCTGAATCATTCGAAGAGTGATTTCCCAAAAGCGTAAGCGCTCACCGATCGTGATGTCTTTGGCATTGAAACTTCCAAAAAAATTGTATCGCAGTTCTTTGGACGTAGAAAATAGAACAGCCAGCGCTCCGCATGAACCGAGGAACGTTAACAGTGCCGCCCTATTTTGCAAAACTAGGTACAGAAAAATAGAGATTAGAAGTGCCAGAAAAGCCGATCGTGAAAGCGTTGCAATCAGTGCTACGGAAAGGAATATAAAAAGAGCCGCATAAAGAATGCCCTGTTTATTCCATATTTTGTTTTTCTCCCAAGCGTGAAAGCTAAGCGGAATCCCAAGCAGTAAAAAAGCCGCTAAATCGTTTGGAGAAGAAAAAGAACTTTGCATCCTAACAAGTCTGCCCGGGATATCGATCGAATGGTGTCTAAGAAAGTCATAGCCGAAACACATTTGGTAGAATCCATTCGCCACAATCCCCGCGGCAATCAAAAGGAATGCCTTGACGGCCCTTCTCGCCCGTGTAGGGTCTTGGAATAATTCGACACTCAACTGAAAGATACCTAAATACTTGAGCCATTTTAGGAGGCCCCGGAGGCCGTCGTGAAAGCCGGAAAGAGGTACCTGCGTGAGCGATCCAATGATTGCCAGTAAGAAGACAAGATAGGCAACGGTGCAGACGGGAATGAAGGTTAGTTTTTCTCCGCAAAGTATTTTTCGCAAGATCCACAAGGAAAGGCAGATAAGAATATTTATTTCCGCGCCAGTTTTTGAGAACGGTAAGAACGCAAGGGTCAAAAGGAAGAAAAACTCGATCGCGATCCACCAAACGGAGGAAAGAGGGAGACTTCGTTTTAGCCGGAAGAGTCTCATCAAATTTAGAGTACACGCTTGACACGCCATTTGTCTAGGCTTAATCTAATGGGATCAAATCGAAGACGGAAGACCCATCAATGAATCCTATGGATAAAGAAGCTAAAATCTATGTGGCGGGCCACCAAGGGCTCGTAGGTTCTTGTCTCATGAGAAAGCTGAGAGACGCCGGCTATCGGAATCTTGTTTCCCGTTCTCATGAAGAGCTTGATTTGACACGCCAACGCGAAACGGAAGATTTTTTTAAGGCGGAAAAGATTCAATATGTATTCCTGGCGGCGGGGAAGGTGGGAGGCATCCACGCCAACAACACCTACAAAGCGGAATTTATTTATCAAAATCTCCTCATCGCTTCCAATGTCATTCACGCGAGCTATTTGTCCGGAGTCAAAAAACTGTTGAATCTCGGTTCTTCGTGCATTTATCCTAAATTGGCTTCCCAGCCCATCCAAGAGGAGGCCTTATTGACCGGATATTTAGAGCCTACCAACGAGCCGTACGCGATCGCGAAAATAGCCGCTGTCAAATTATGCCGGTATTACAACGAGCAATACGGCTGTAACTTTATTTCGGTGATGCCTACCAATCTCTATGGCGCTCATGACCATTATGATTTGGAGAAATCGCATGTGTTGCCGGCCTTTCTTAGAAAATTTCATTTGGCCAAGCTTTTATCCACAAGGGACACGGGAGCGATTTTATCTGATTTTGAAAGATACGGAGTTCCCGCCGGGTTGCAGAAGAATCTTCGCAGGGACCAGGATTTTTTAGAAGAGGGGTTGTCGAACTATGGGATTCAGAAAGATGCCGTGACCTTGTGGGGAAGCGGTTCCGCCCATCGTGAGTTTCTGCATGTGGACGATTTGGCGGATGCCTGCGTTTTTTTGATGCAGCGCCACCAGGCGAAAGACATAGGGGAATCGATTAATATCGGTTCAGGAGAAGAAATTCAGGTCAAATCTTTGGCCGAGCTCATCCGTGAGGTTGTGCAATACAAAGGTGACATTCGATGGGATCTTTCAAAACCGGACGGCACCCCAAGAAAGTATCTTGATTCTTCTCGCATCAAGGCCCTCGGCTGGGCCCGGGTAATTGGTTTGAGAGAAGGCCTCGAGAGGACCTACCAAGGGTATTGTCGTTATGCCGCCACAGAACCCACCTTGGTTGATTCATGATTTGAACCGTCTCTTGGAATTGTTCACATGTCAACATTAGAATCCAAAGCTATGGAAGAAATCATTATTTATGAACCGGATTCACGGAAAAAAGTCGGTCTTTTCAAGACCTGGACGATCTTCTTCCGCAATAGTCTTCGTTTTCGTGAGCTGATCCTAGAAGTTTTTAAACGAGATTTTGTTGCCGTCTATAAAAAGTCGCTGTTTGGCGTCGGCTGGATCATTCTTTCGCCTCTGATCGGCGTCGTCTCCTGGGTTTTCATGAACGCAACGGGCATTTTATCTCCGGGGGATGTCGGCATCCCCTACCCTGCGTACGTACTTCTAGGCACGTCGATTTGGGGGCTTTTCATGGGTTTTTATAGCTCAGCCGCTGAAACCCTTGCGGCGGGGGCCGGTTTCATCCTGCAGGTAAAATACCCGCATGAAGTTCTCTTGATGAAGCAGACGGCGCAGCATTTGGCAAATTTTTTATTAAGTTTCTTGTTAAGCGTATTGGTGTTGCTCCTTTTTGGAGTCGTGCCCAGCTGGAAGATCCTATTTTTTCCCATCTTGATTTTGCCCCTTTTCTTTTTGGGCGCGGGTATCGGGCTTATTATTTCGGTTATTAAGGTTGTGGCGCTTGATTTTCAAAAAGGTTTCGATCTGTTTCTGGGCCTAGTCATTTTCATCACGCCAATCATTTATTCTCAAGATGTCAACAACGAGTTACTGAGGCGCATCGTCCGTTGGAACCCGCTGACCTATTTGGTTGGAGGGACGAGGGACCTGATCATTTACGGCTATATGGACCATTGGCCGGGCTTTATTTTCAGTGCGGTGCTTTCGCTGGCCGTCTTTATTTTCGCGGGGCATTTTTTTTTCGTATCGGAACAAAAAGTGGTCGAGAGGATGATTTAAGCCGATGGATTCCGATGTCATTATTCAGGCCGAGGGTTTGCATAAGAAATTTTGCCGCAGTCTGCGCGGGGGTATGTTTTACGGCCTGAAGGATGTTTTCTCCGGCTTGGCGGGCCTGCCGGATGAGTGTGGCACGCTAAGAAAGAACGAATTCTGGGCAGTTCAAGACGTTAACTTCCAGGTGAGGAGGGGCGAGGCCTTTGGCATTGTGGGTATCAACGGGTCCGGCAAGTCGACACTGCTTCGGCTACTTGCCGGTATCTTTCCGCCGGATAAAGGGAAAATCGCCGTCCGGGGAAGGATAGGCGCGTTGATTGCCGTAGGCGCCGGTTTTCATCCGCACATGTCGGGCCGCGAAAATATTTTTTTAAACGGCACTATTATGGGCATGAGCCGTCAAGAGATCGGCGATAAACTCGAAGACATTATCCGTTTTGCGGATATCGGGCTTTTTATCGATTCACCCGTTGCGAGCTACTCCTCGGGGATGAGAGTGAGGCTTGGTTTTTCCATCGCGATCCACGCGCCGATAAGCATTCTGTTGGCGGATGAGATCCTGGCCGTCGGCGACGTTTTTTTCAGGAAAAAATGTTTCGAGAAGATCCTGGAAATGAAAAAAAACGGCCTCTCGATCCTGTTTGTCTCGCATTCCAATCAGAGTTTGGAATCCTTATGCGAACGCGGGACACTGTTGCACAACGGCAGCCAAGTATTTCTCGGGGATATCCGAACCTGCGTCAAACGGTACATGGATCTTATTGGCGATGAGAACAAGAAAAAGGGGATCGAAGAAATGGAGGGGATGCCTAGGTCCAACGTGGGTGTGGGAAACGTCCAGTTCTCTAACATTCTCGTGTATCAGGAAGGAAAGGACAAGAACAATTCAGATGTTGAGTACGGGCAAAACATTCTGATCGAATTCAACTACCGGTTTCTTAAAAAGACCTCCAACGATTACCAGCTGAGACTGGGTTTTAAAACCCACGAAGGGCAGAATATCCAGAAATTTTATTTTCATGAGAGCCCTTTTCTTGACGGGTATGTCTATCAAAATGAAAAGATCATCTCGCTTCAAAAAGAGGGGAGGTGCGTTGCCCGGATCCTGAATCCCAAGTTGTTCCCGCAAACCCTCCGGCTGGATATCAGCATCAAATCAATGCGGATGTCCGTCCACGAAGGGGGTATTTCAAACAGCGCCGTTTTCAGGATCGTAGAACCGAAAAAGGAAAAGATGTATTTTGAATACGGCTTCGGTTCCATTACAGAATTCGACTATGAAATTCAATCGCTTGAATAAGCGGCAGCCTTATCAGGATTTGTTAGAACTGGTCCGGTTGTACGACAAGGAAAGATCGCCCGAAGTTCTGTTTCTTGGCGATTCGGTCGCCGAGAGGATTTCATGGGGTGACCGCAATCGGCTCTCGCTTGGACGAATGCTGGAACGGGAACTGGGGCAATCTCGGCTCGGCACCATTTCGCATTCGGGTTATAACCCCGCTGTTTTCCACCATTTAATCCTGGCGCTTGGCCGGCTGAAGCGGAAGCCGCGTGTCCTGGTTCTTCCCGTGAACATGCGATGCTTTTCTCCGCAATGGGATTTAAATCCCCTATGGCAGTTTACCCGTGAAATAGAAGTTCTAAAGAGATTTACCCAAGGCCGCGCCTCGGATCTCAGACTCGAGGCGAATCCCGAGGAAGACTCGGCCCTTTTCGAGCGGTTCGACGCGACGGAAGTCGATTATCCGGATACGCCCTATCGTCGAATCGGCGAATTTCGAAGCCGGATCCGCCAAAAGCCCGTGACCGAGGAAGAAACGGCGTTCCGTTTGCGCCAAATCTTTATTTTCCATTATTTGTATCCGCTCGATCATGGACATCGGAAGCTTGTGTTTCTTCGCCAAGCAGCCGCGGAGATTGTTGCGATGGGCATTCAGCCTTTTTTTTATTTCACGCCGATCAACTATCAGGCCGGCGGCCGGTATGTCGGGAAGTGGTTCCTCGATCGGTTTCAAAAAAATAAGGTTGTCGTGACCGCCGCGGCTGATTTGGCGTCCGGACTGTTCTGGAAGGATTACTCGTTCTCATTGGGATCAGAATTCTTCTTCACGGACGACAATGCGACAGAACATTTAAACGACGCCGGGAGGGAAAAACTTTGCCGGTGGATAGCCGCCGAGACCCAAAATTTGTTGCGATCGAACCCTGAGAAAACCCAGGGGGGGTTTTATTGTCCGCTTTGCGGCCACGGGGCGTTTGGCGAAAGTTTGCCTTACAAACCCAAAGACTCAAGTCCTCTTTTTTCAGATAAGCGGCTTGTCCGATGTGCTTCCTGCCGTGTCTTTAGCATTTACCCGCTCCCCTCTCAAGATGAGCTCGAGAAGTACTATGCTTCCTATTGGCCGAAGGGGGCGCTTTCCAGCCATTTTCCTTTGTTTGAAGCACAGACCGGATCGCGCCGTGCTTATTTCAAAAAGTTCCTGCCTCCCGACGGGGAAGACTTCGGGGTTCTCGACATTGGTGCCGGTTTCGGGCACGCGGGTTTGGAATTAAGAAAAAATCTTAAAAAGAGCGCCGCTTTTTATGATGCCGTTGAGGTGGATCCGGAAGCGCTTGACTACCTGAAGAAAGTGGTTCAGCCGCGAAATATTTATACGCGGCCTGAAGAAGCGGAGGGCCCCTACCGCCTAATTCTCTTGAGCCATATTCTTGAGCATTTGCCCAATCCGCTCGAGTTTTTGGCGTCACTCAAGAGCCGGGTGTCGGATTTGGGCGTTTTGTTCATCGAGGTGCCCAATCAAGACCATTTGTATAAAAAATACAACGAACCGCACTTGATTTTTTTTGACCAGGCAGGTTTATGCGCTTTGGTCAAAAAAGCCGGATTTGAGGTGGTGCAAGCCGATACTTGCGGTCCAAAAATCGAGGAACTGCGGAAAATGAACGTCGCGATCAGCGGACAGGAAAATCCCGACGAGCTTTTGAGACTTGAAATCGGCCACCTTCTAAAAAATGTCTCCGTGTACGGGAAAAATAGAAAATGGATCCGGTTGGTCGCCCGGCCGGTGCCGCCTGTAAAATTGAACATTGTTATCGGCACTCACAACCGCCTGCGCCAGTTGCGCAACTGCATCGATTCGCTCGATGGCAAGCTAGACATCTCTCACGAGATTTATGTCATTGACGCCGGCTCCTCCGACGGGACCATTGATTATCTTGCTGAGCGGCCGTGGATCCGGCGAGTGTTGGACGGGAAGAGGTTGGGACAGGCCCGAAGTTACAACAACGTATTTAAGGACTTGCGTTCGGACTACGTGTGCTGGTTGAGTGACGACAATATGGTCGTGCCCAAGGTGCTTGAGGCCGCGGTGGCGGATCTCGAGTGCCATCCGGACATTGGCATGATCGGGCTGAAAACAAAAGACATCACCGGGCCCTTTATTCACGCCCCCTTTATCGGCGGAGTGTCTCCGGCGGGTATCTTGAATGTGAATCAGGGCGTCTTACGAACGAATCTTTTAAGACAAGTTGGTTTCTTTTCGGAGGAGTATCCGGATTATGGCATTGATCCCGATTTGACGGCGAAGATCCTGCTGGCCGGGCATAAAGTTGCCTATACAAAGAAGATCGGTATTTATCATGACCGGCAGTGGATGAATCACACAGATTCCGAAGATTATGAGAGAAGGCTTGAAAAGCAGCGTGCCGCTTGGGCTCTTTATGAAAAAAAATATAATTTTCTCATCGATCGACCGACAACACCATTAAAAGCTAAAAAGAAGCGCCAGTTTTTTCGTTCATTAATCGCGCGTAGGGAAAGAACCAAAAACACGCTGAAAGAATTGGCCGTGCATTTAACGCGGAATTACTATAAAAATAAGAAGCACCCACTTTTTCTTTCATTAATCGCGCGTAGGGAAAGAACCAAAAACACGCTGAAAGAATTGGCCACGCATTTAACGCGAAATTACTATGCGCTTGCCGGGGAGAAGGGGCGCTTTCATTTATTTTCCCGTGAGGCCTTTCATTATAATCCTAGGCGGAGGTCATTTTTCTTCATTAAGATAAGAAACTTCGGCTACTTTCTTTTTTCATTTTTAATCCGGCCTGTTTCTGAGAGAAATCACGAGGTGGTGGTTTTGAAAACGCCGGTTCTAAACCGGCTCGTCGGGCAAATCAAGGTTAAGCCGGTCAAGAACGAAACTTTGTATGAAGCGCCGGTGTCGGACAAATTGCTGGCAAGCATTCCTTTTTTTGGAGCGAAGCTATTGGATCTGAAAAGATCCTGTGACAACGTGAAACGCGGAAAATTTATTTCTTCTCTCGACCTCCTCCGGAGCTTCGGCAAGAATTTTTATCTTGTCCAATCGATCGCCAAAGATTCTTTGCAACCGCTTTTATCCTTTGTGGTCACGTCGCGTAACGATGGGCAAGGGGATGAGACGGTCCGTCGCATGCAGTGTTTTATTTCAAATCTTTTAGAGCAGTGCCGTCGCTTTAAGCTAAAGGCCGAACTTGTCATTGTCGAATGGAATCCTCCATTAGACAAGAAGCGTCTTGCCGAGGTTCTCCAGTGGCCGGACGCGGGAAAGGCCTGCTCCGTGCGGGTCCTCGAGGTCCCTTCAGCGCTTCACCAGCGGTTCGAAAACGCGGACCATCTGCCGCTTTTTCAAATGATCGCCAAAAACGCCGGGATTCGCCGGGCGAGAGGCCGTTTTATTCTCGCGACGAACATTGATATTCTTTTCTCGAATGAGATGATCGCTTATTTCGCCTCGGGAAAACTTAAGCCTGGACTGATGTACCGGGTCGACCGGCACGATGTAGACGCCGCGGTGATCGACAGGGTTTCAGCGGATGAGCGTCTTCAATATTGCGATCAGAATGTCCTTCGCGTACTTCGCCAGGAAGGGCCGCTTCATACCAACGCGTGCGGAGATTTTACGCTCATGGCCAAAGCAAATTGGATGGCCCTGCGTGCGTATCCGGAGTTTCCGCTTCGCGCCATGAAGCTTGACGGGCTATTGTGTTATGCCGCTCACTACGGGGGAGCTCGTGAGAAAGTGCTGGAAAGCCCTTTCAAGATCTATCACATGGATCATCCCGCTCGCGGCGACGGCGCTTTGACGGCTATCGGTGAGAGAGACGCCGCTAAGAATGGCTCGAGTGTTCCTCAAATCAGCCGCGAACAATACCAAGACTGGACTAACCGCATGCAAGCCAGCCGCAAACCGCTTTTATTTAATGACGAGCTTTGGGGACTTCGCGATGAGACGCTCCCCGAGACGCTCATCGGTGCCGAGAACGAAATACATTATGTCTCGTAATCGTGTCTTGATTTTGATATTAGTGGTCGCGGCGGTCCTGACAGGCGCGGCGGGTTTTATGGCGGCCAGAATTGAGACAGAGTATCTTAAAGATAGGCCTTTTTTTTATGATAGCGTTTCTTATTCATTCATCAACGCGGGTCTTTATGCGCGGATTCCGATGGAGGGACGCTGGACCGTAGCGGCGAGAGAATGGAAAGAGAACCTGAGGCATCCGCTGCGAACGATCCCTCTCATTTTGTTCGCGCCCAAAGCCCTGGCGCATCCGTTGGGGCATATGCTGACGGCGCTGCCGGCTCTCTTTATTTTTTTATGGTTATCAGGTTGGACATTTTACAAACGCTCCGGGTCGCTGCTTTACGGCCTCAGCGGCATTTTTTTTCTAGCATCATTGCCCATTCTTTATGACCCCACCATGGGCCTGGGGGCTTATTGGTTGGACCTTGTGGCGGCATTCTATTTAGGCGCAGGTGTTTTGTGTTTACTTAATTCGGACGAGGCCCGTGATTTAAGATGGTTGGCCGGATTTGCCTTCTTCGCCGCGGTCGCCGTCTTGGGGCGATATGCGGCGGCCATTTATGTTTTGATCACTTGCGGGCCTTTGCTGGTTTTTTTCTTGCTGCGTTCGTGTATGAAAGAAGCGCGCAAAATCCGTTTTATCCTGGTCCGGATGGGATCGATGGCGGCCATTCTCCTGCCGCTGACCGGAAATTTTCTTTTGACTCATTTCAAAGATAATTTCGTTTTTTACACGCATTTGGACATCCCGGACCGGGGCGCCGCGCTCGACTCTTTACTCAAGACGCTTCATTTCCTTAACGGTTTTTTGAGCGGCAATTTGGTGGTGATCGCCATCGTTTTTTTGGTTACTATGGGCTTAAACCGTGGAATCCAAAAACGTCAATTTTCAGAAGCAGCTGTCACCCTTTGGCTGGCCGTTTCCGTTGTGTTGTTCATGGGCATTGCATTCGGCCTGCGAGGCCCCCTTCGGCATACGGTTTTATACGCTCTGCCGGGCCTTTTGATCGCGGCGTGGTCGCCGGTTTCCTTAACGCCCGCCGGGTTCAATAGAAAGATCTTGAGCGGGTTCTCGGTGGTGCTGATCGGCGCATCACTCTTTAGCGGTTTCAAATCGGTCACGGGTTATCAGGCGCTGGCCGTTCATCCCTCGGCGGAAGAAAAAGCTCGGAAAGCGTTTGATATTCAATTGGCGGAAAAATTGTCCCAACAGGGGGACCGCTTGGTTTGGACGGCCTATTTCGATGAATACACGATGATGCCGACCATGGAATTATTTTACCGCTACGGAAAGTTTTGCATCCCGACGATCCCACAAGGGTTCTTTTTTACCATCTGGGGCCGGGAACTTCGGCTGATCTATCCAGGTCTGTCGCCGGAGCTCGTGGGGCAGAAGGTTTATCTAAATGTGCTTCGCTGGGTTGATATTGTCGTCGTGTTTGAAGACCCGTCCGAGGCGGTCCGTCAATTTAACAACGATTATACGCGAGCTGTTTCCTACCATGTTTCAAAAACGGTTGCCGAAGATGACCGGTGGGCCAGGATCTTTGAATTGGATAGCCAGCCCTATGGTAAATTGGTAGGGTATCGCAATAAGGCCATTGCTGGTACGAACGTGTTTGAAAAAATATTAAAAGGTCAGATCCAGCTTGCACCTTAAAACGACCGATTTGGTCCAGCAGTATCTAAAGAATGGGAGAGTCCCCTGGTCTCCCGGGTATAAGCAGTATCGCATGGCCTTGCTGCAAAAAACGGTTCACGAAGAGAGTCTCCTGACGCTTTTCCGAAATGGCGACTCTCTTCCGAAGGAATACGGAATGGGGGTTGATGAGCGTGTCATTGAATACCCATGGATCTTGTCGCACTTGGATACGCGCGCGGGCAAGCTGTTGGACGCCGGTTCGACCTTGAACTACGCTTATTTGCTGGACTTGCCTGCGCTTGTTTCCAAGTCCATTGTGATCGCGTCTCTTGCATTTGACCATTTGGAGAAGCGCCCGAACGTGACCTATTTAGTTGAAGATCTCCGGCATTTTTCGGCCCGGGACGAATCTTTTGACTGGGTCGTTTGTATCAGCACGTTGGAGCATGTGGGACTAGACAATACGAAACTTTACACGGGAGATCCGGCTTTTAATGAGTCCCATCCAGGGGATTACCGCAAGGCGTTGCAGGAATTGAAAAGGGTTTTGAAACCCGGCGGCCGCTTGTTGCTAACGGTTCCGTTCGGCCGTGCCGAAAACATCGGCTGGATGCAGCAGTTTGATAAACAGGGTCTGGGCGAACTCGTGTCCTCTTTCGGATCCGATCCTCTGAGGTCGGATTTTTTTAAATACGAGCCATCCAGCTGGGTACGGTCTGATTCGCATGCCTGTGAAGATTGCCGTTATTTTGACGTTCATTCCGCTTCGAGCCCCGCGTCGGATCTGGCCGCCGCCGCCCGCGCCGTCGCGTGTCTGGAGCTTATAAAATGTTGACCCTAAAAAAAATTCTTGGGGCACCACCGGACCTGTTTGCCTGGCTGCGAAGCACGCAGAAGATCCGGACCGTGATTGATTTGGGGGCTCACACGGGAGAATATTCGGAATTTTTATCGTCTTTTTTCCGGGCCGAAGCGACCTATGCGTTTGAGCCGTTGCCGGAGTGCGTCGCGGCGATCGAGGCGAAGTCGCACAAGATCACGAATCTCAAAATATTTAATTGTGCGCTGTCCGATCAGGCGGGACGCATGACGTTCTACAGGAATTCCTATGGCCCGTCTTCTTCTTTATTGCGCGTGGCGGAGATTCATAAGCGGGAATTTCCGGAGACCCGGCAGGAGACGCCTTTGACGGTGAACGTTTCGCGGCTGGATGATTTGCTAGATCCGTCCACGCTGAAGAAAGATGTCCTCATCAAAATGGACGTTCAGGGGGCCGAGGATAAAGTGATCCGCGGGGGACGGAAGCTATTCGCACTGGCGCGATGCGTTCTGGTCGAGATGTCCTTTGTCGCGATGTACGAGGGACAGCCGCTTTTTGAGGAGATCCATTCGCTGTTGTCGGAAAAAGGTTTACGTTTTCATGGCATGAAGAATCAAATCAATTCGAAGGAGACCGGCCAGCCGCTTTTCTGCCATTGTCTTTATGTCCGAGGCGGCGAGGAAATAGAGGCAAAATTTTCGTGAATATCCTATATGACCATCAAATGTTCTCCCTTCAAAGGTTCGGGGGCATCAGCCGTATTTTCATCGAACTGATGAGGGAGCTTTCCAAAAAACCGGATTGTGGGATTCACTGGTTTCGGGGTTGTCACGTGGATGAATATAAAATCAAGGATTTTTGTCCCCGATTGCAACGGTATCAGGGTTTTCAGGAACCGGCTTTGTTCCGCCGGTTCGTCGGGAAGCACCGCCAAAAACTGAACGGCTCGATTTTTTCGCTGTTTACCCGGCAATTTGCGGGAGGGTATGATATTTATCACCCCACGTATTATGATGATTCCTTATTAGGTTCGGCGCGCGCGAAAAGGATGGCGGTCACGATTTGCGACATGATTCCCGAAAAATTCTTATTCTCAACATCTTCCGGAAAAAAACTGATAGAGACAAAACGGAACATAATTCATAGAGCGGATCTTATTTTTGTGATTTCCGCCAGCACCCGCAACGATTTGGTGGAACTCCTTGGGGTCACTGAATCCAAAATCAGAGTGATTTCCCTGGGAAGCCGGATGGACGAAGTAAAAGCCGTCACCCTTGACCCGCGATTGTTTCAAAAACCCTTTTTCTTGTATGTTGGCACGCGGTCCAAATATAAGAACTTTGAGATTTTAATGAGGGCCTTTGCTTTAAGTGAACGGCTTAAGTCAGATTTCCAAGTGGTTTGTTTCGGCGGCTCCGCGCCGTTTCTCTCCCCAGAGCTCGTTTTTATGAAAGAAAACGGGATCTTGGACAATTTTATTTATTTGAACGGCTCGGACGCCCTTTTGAAAGGCCTTTATGGCAAAGCGAAAGCGCTTGTTTATACGAGCCGATACGAGGGATTTGGATTGCCTTTGTTGGAAGCGATGGAATGCGGCTGCCCCGTTGTTTGCTGTCGGGTCTCTTCCATTCCTGAAGTGACGGGACCGGCGGCGCTTTTTTTCGATCCTGATTCACCGGAAGAACTGGCCTCTTGTATGCAAAAAATCGTTCAGGACTCCTCTCTGCGAAATACAATGATCGGACAGGGGTTAGACAGGGCGAAAGAATTTTCTTGGGAAAAAACGGCTTCCGCCGTATGGAACGGTTATCAGGAATTGGCCGGATTGTCTTATGAGATCGCCCGTGGTTAAACTTCAAGAGATCCCCGGTAAGATTCATAAAAAATTTCTCAACTCTGTCGCGCCGAAAACGGATTGGGAGGTGCTTTTAAAGCATGACCGAGCACTTTGGAAAAAAAAGCGCAAAGTCGCAGTAGGAGGGACCAAAATCCTAATTGCTACGAGTACCGGCGGTCATCCGGCTATTACGCCGATGGAAAGTCTTCTGGCTGTCGCGCTGACTCTTAGGGGCGCCGAAGTGCATTTCCTGCTTTGTGATAAATTTCTTCCGGCCTGTCTGCAGGCGACGAGTACGTTATTCCAAGAGGGAGAATTTGCGTCTCACGGCCCGTCAAAATCGCTGTGTGACGGCTGTTTTCAATCCGGTCGGGACAGTTACGAACCGCTGGGTTTGACACTCCATCGTTACAGCGATTTCATCACAGGTGAGGAGATTGACGTGGCGGCGAAATTAGCTTGCTCAACCCCCTTGGGGTTGATCGCGTCCTATCGCATGGAGGGGTTGTCGATCGGAGAGCATGCGATTGCCGGAGCGCTGCGATACTTCGCAAGAGGTGATTTCGAAGGAGAGCCCCAGAGCGAAGCGGTGATCCGCCGCTATTTGGAAGCATCGCTGCGCACGGTTTTCATGGCGCGGAGGCTTTTGAAAAAACAGGGTTTCCGAAAGACCGTGTTTCATCACGGTATTTATGTTCCGCAAGGTTTGATCGGGGAAGTCGCGCGGCGCGAAGGGGTGGCAGTGGTCAACTGGAATCCCGCCTACCGGAAAAAATGTTTTATTTTTAGCCACGAACGCAGTTATCATCACACATTGATTTCCGAACCCACCCCTCAGTGGGAAGGGATGGCCTGGAATCCGCAAACCGATACGAAGTTAACGAATTATCTTCGTAGCCGATGGCATGGAACGCGGGATTGGATCTGGTTTCATGAGAAGCCGGAGCTTGAATTGAGCAAGATCGCCGAGGAGATCGGCATCGATTTTTCGAAGCCATGCATTGGCATGCTGACGAACGTGGTTTGGGACGCCCAACTTCATTTCCCGGCCAATGTTTTTTCAAATATGATGGAATGGGCAATCCAAACGATCCGTTACTTTGAAAAACGCGCGGACCTTCAACTATTGATCCGTGTCCACCCGGCGGAGATGCGAGGCACGCTTCCCTCAAGACAGACGGTCGTCGATGAGATACGAAAGGTCTTTCCGGTTCTTCCGAAAAACGTTTTTGTCATTCCGCCGGAAAGTCCGGTCAGCACTTACGCGGCGATGCTTCAATGTGACTCCGTGATCATTTATGGGACAAAAATGGGAGTGGAGCTGGCCGCCGTCGGCATGTCGGTCATCGTCGCGGGCGAAGCCTGGGTTCGAAATAAAGGGGTGACTTCGGACGCCGTCTCGCGTGACGATTACTTTCGTCTACTGGATCGATTGCCGCTCGGCAGACGACTGGATGAGGCGGTTCTACAGCGCGCGCGTCAATACGCCTTCCATTTTTTCTTTCGACGAATGATTCCTCTGAAAAACATGGAACCGAGGCCGATCTGGCCTCCGTTTAGGGTAAAAATTGACAGCCTTCAAGAATTGATGCCAAACCAGGACCCTGGTTTGGACGTGATTTGCGACGGGATTTTGGAAGGAAAAGACTTTATTTATCCGGCTGAATCCCTGATAGACGAATGCAGGAACGAAGCCAAGTAACGCGGAGGTTATGTTATAATAAATGTCCATCACGGGGAATGATTAGAAGATAGCGATGAGAGAACTAAGGATAGACAACCAGCGTATTCATGACGACGGCGACTGTTTTGTCATCGCCGAGATCGGGCATAATCATCAAGGGGATCTTGAAAAAGCCAAAGCCCTGATTCTTCAGGCAAAAAATTGTGGTGTCAACGCTGTGAAATTGCAAAAAAGGGACAACAAATCCCTTTACAGCGAAGAAATGTACAATAAGCCGTATGAGCATGAGAACAGTTTTGGCCGCACGTATGGCGAACACCGGGAATTTCTCGAATTTGGCAGGGAAGAGTATGTCGAGCTCAAACGCTACTGCCGAGAGCTGGGAATCACGTTTTTTGCGACGGTCTTCGATTTCACGAGCGCGGATTTTCTCGCGGAACTGGACGTGCCCGCTTATAAGATTGCCTCAGGAGATTTAAAAAACACCCCGCTCATCAAATATGTGGCCCGATTGGGCAAGCCAGTGATCGTGAGCACCGGCGGCGGTACGATGGAAGATGTGCAAAAGGTTTATGACGTGGTGATGCCGGTCAACCCCGAGCTGTGTCTTCTTCAATGCACCGCCTCTTATCCGGCCCCGCCTGAAGACTTAAATCTGAGCGTGATCCGCTCGTTCAGAGAGCGATTTCCGGACACCGTGATCGGATTTTCCGACCACTATAACGGCATCTCCATGGCCGTCGCCGCCTATGTTTTGGGCGCTAGGGTCCTGGAAAAACATTTTACTTTGAACCACACCTGGAAAGGCACGGACCACGCATTTTCACTCGAACCTTCTGGGATGCAGAAGATGGTCCGGGATTTAAGACGAGTCCGCCTCTCTCTGGGAAACGGCGTAAAGACGAGTTTAGCCAGCGAAGAGGCAATGATCATCAAGATGGGAAAAAAAATAGTTGCGGCAAGAGACCTTTCTGAAGGCCAGGTGCTCAAGGCCCAGGATTTCGACATCAAATCACCCGGAGACGGTTTGTCTCCCTGTGAGATCGAAAATTTGATAGGCCGGAAACTGAACCGGCCGATTCGGGCGGGCGTCACACTCCATTACGACTTCGTGGATAGGAAAGTCGGAGACAGTATTTTGCATCGATGATGCGGGTGACGATCGAGGCCGAATTGAAGGAGCTCATTCGAGGTATTCGTCTCGTTGTCTTTGATTTCGACGGCGTTTTCACGGACAATTTTGTTTATGTATTGAGGGATGGTTCGGAGGCGCTGCGATTTTGGCGCGGGGATGGATTGGGCCTGCAAAAGTTGAGAAAAAAGAAGGCGCTCGGTCTTCTTGTGTTGTCATCGGAGAAAAATCGTTTGGTAACCTTGCGATGCCGCAAGCTGAAAATTCAGTGTATTCAAGGCACGCAGGATAAATGGAAGGCGCTCGAGAAGGTTTTGCGCCGGAAAAGGCTCAAGCCCGAAAAGGTCGCTTTTGTCGGCAACGATATCAATGATCTTGAATGCCTGCGACGGGTGGGCGTACCCATCGTGGTTCGCGATGCGCAGGAGCCTATGGTCAGGGTGGCAAGATACCGAACAAAGAAAAAAGGCGGCGAGGGAGCGGTGCGGGAAGTATGCGACCTCTTTGACGAAATATTGGATAAGGGACGAAGTTTGTGAAGGATTGTTTGTTTGATGTTTCGGGAAAAACCGTCATCATTACCGGTGGTCTTGGGCAGCTGGGACGGCAATTTGCGAAGGCCCTGATCGAACGCGGCGCGAAGGCGGGGATTTTCGATATCGCTGAACCCGCGAAGCCCTTCAAAGTTCTTTTCGGACCAACCGCAACGGATAAAAACGTTTTGTACGTTCAGGCCGATGTGGCTAATCGCGATTCTTTAAAAAGAGGCCTTGCGGCCGTCGAAGCTCAATGGGGAATTCCTCAAGGGTTGGTGAATAACGCGGCGCTTGATTCGTCTCCATCGGCTCCCGCCGAAGAAAATAGCTCTTTCGAATCCTATCCTGAATCTTCGTGGGACCGGGTGATGGATGTGAATACGAAGGGTGTTTTTCTTGCCTGCCAAGTCGTTGGCGGAAGAATGGCCGCGGCCGGATGCGGATCCATCGTGAATATCAGCTCAATTTATGGGTTGGTGTCGCCGGACCAGAGGATTTATGAAACCCGTTCCAAAAAAGGCAAGAAATTTTTTAAACCCGTCGTCTATTCAACCTCGAAATCAGCGCTTTTGAATATGACGCGGTATCTGGCGACCTACTGGGCGCCGAAAAAGGTCCGGGTGAATACGTTGACTCCCGGGGGTGTTTTAAATCATCAAGACAAGCAATTTCTGAAAAGATATCAAGTGCGCGTCCCATTGGGCCGGATGGCAAGGCCGGATGAATACAACGGCGCGATTCTTTTTTTATTGTCCGAGGCCTCCTCCTACATGACGGGGTCGAATCTTATTGTTGACGGAGGCTGGACCGCGTGGTGATATTTTTCGAGAGCCATCCATGAAAGACATTTTAAACTGGATCGCCGGAGCTGAAAAAGCGGCCGGCACGGATTTTTTTACAAAAATAAATCCGCACGACGGCCAGCCTCTTTGCCGGGCCGCGAGGTCGTCCGGAAAGGTGATTGACGAGGCGGTTTCCGCCGCCAAGAAAGCGCAAGGCGCCTGGGCGGATTTACCGGGAGTAAAAAGAGGCGAAATTCTTAATGGGTTTACCGCGCTCCTCAAAAAAAACAGAGAAGAAATAGCTCGGATTGCATCTCTTGAAACGGGCCGGTCCGTCCACTCAATCCTCGGAGAGACGGACGGGGCCATTTCCTTGGGTTTCTTTTTCGCGGGCGAGGGACAGAGGCTTTACGGAAAGACCGTCGCCAGCGGCGTCCCTAACCGGCAAGTGTCGATCATTCGTCAGCCTCTCGGCGTCGCCGCGCTTATCATCGCCGCCAATACGCCAGTCGCCAACGTCGCGTGGAAAATATTCCCGGCGCTCATTACGGGAAACAGCGTCGTTTTGAAAGCGGCCGAAGACGCGCCCGCCACGGCGTGGATTTTTGGAAAAATTGCCCGCGAAGCGGGGATTCCGGACGGCGTTTTAAACATTATTCAAGGATTTGGCGCGGAGGCCGGGTCCGCTCTCGTGGACCATCCCGATGTCAGCGTTGTGAGTTTTACCGGTTCCACGGAGGTCGGGCGCACGATTGCGCTGAAGGCCGCTGAGCGGTTTTGCCGCGTGTCGCTTGAGTTGGGGGGCAAAAATCCGTTGGTGGTTTGTGACGATGCGGACCTTGAAAATGCGGTTTCTTGGACGATCCTATCCGCTTTCGGCAACGCGGGTCAGCGTTGCTCCGCGGCGAGCCGCCTCATCGTATTCGAGTCCGTTTACGACCGGTTTCGGCAAATGCTTCTTGACCGTACAAAAAAGCTTAAAATAGGCAACCAAGATACGGATGATTTTGGGCCGCTCATCAGTGAACGACAGCTTCAAAAAGTACTTTCCATTATTGACAGAGCCGGACGAGCCGGCGCAACAATTATCACCGGCGGGCATCGTCTGACCGATCAAGCTCACGCCGGCGGTTATTACGCGGCGCCGACCCTGATAGAAAATGTCGGGCCCAAGGATGAAATATCGACGGTCGAGGTTTTTGGACCGGTAGCGGTTCTTCACCGGACGAAAGACCTTCAAGAGGCGTTGTCCTTATCCAACGATTCGCCCTATGGTCTGACCGCAGCCATTCATACTCAGAATCTTAATCGCGCTCATTGGTTTTCCGAAAGGGTCCAGGCCGGGATCGTCTCGATCAACGGCGGTACGTTTGGAAGCGAACCTCATTTGCCTTTTGGGGGCGTCAAGCAATCAGGAAACGGAACGCGTGAGCCCGGGATCGAGGCGTTGAATGTTTACACGGAGCTTAAGAATGTGTGCTTGAATCTGGACCCGGGGAAAATATGATGTCCGTTCAAACAGGCCCTTCTAAAAAATGCGTTGCGCTTATTCCGGCGCGAGCCGGCTCAAAGCGTTTTCCGGATAAAAATATTTATCCGTTTTTTGGCCATCCGCTTATCGCGTATTCCATCGCGAGCGCTTTGGAAAGCGGAGTTTTTTCAAAAGTGGTGGTGTCCACGGATTCGGAAACTTATGCCAAGATTGCACGCCATTACGGAGCAGAAGCGCCTTTTTTACGGCCAACCGAAATAGCGGGCGAGCACTCGCTCGATATTGAGTGGGTGGAAGATGCGCTTGGCAGGTTAAAAAGGCAACAGGAGGAGTTTGAGTGTTTCAGTCTATTGCGGCCTACGAGCCCTTTTCGCCGCGCAGAGACTATCCGCCGCGCCGCAAAACAATTTTTTTCAGAAAGTGGGATTGATTCTCTCAGGGCCGTGGAAAAATGCAGGCAGCATCCGGGCAAGATGTGGATCGTGAACGGCCGCCGGATGAACCCTCTGCTCTCCCAGGATCCATCAAGGCCTCCGATGCACAGCACGCAGGTTGCGTCACTGCCAGAAATTTATGTGCAAAATGCCAGCCTTGAAATCGCTTACACACGAGTTGTTTTTGCGCGGCATACGATCTCGGGAAATAGTATTATGCCTTTTTTTACCGAAGGCTTCGAGGGAGTCGATATCAATGAGCCGCGCGATCTGTGGTACGCGGAACATTTGGTTGCCGCCGGCCAGGCGCATCTGCCGGAGGTTCATCCCGCGCCTTATGGGCCTGAAGTTTCGCTGAAAGGAAGCTAAAAATGTCGGACCTGCATTTTGTGCCATTTAAGGAATTGGACCGAGTCAGGAAATCTTCCTTCGATAAATTTAGAACCGCTCAATTGTTTGCGGATCTTTGCCGCGTGAACGCGCTTTACATGATCATGCAGGCGGGCTCGGGGCATATCGGCAGCAGTTTCAGCAGTCTCGACATTGTTTCCTGGTTGTATCTCAACGAAATGCGTTTACCACGGACGCTCGAGGAGTTTCGTCGGACGGATCACGATATTTATTTTTCTTCCAAAGGTCACGATGCGCCCGGGTTGTATGCGGTGCTGATCGGCCTAGGGCTGCTTGGGGAAGAGCAGTTAAACCGTTTGAGGCGCCTTGACGGGTTGCCCGGCCATCCCGATGTCGGAACGCCGTTCATCGAAGCCAACACCGGATCCTTGGGGATGGGCTTGTCAAAGGCCACGGGAATGGTGCTTGCCAACCGGTGGCGGGGTAAGCGGCGGAAAGTATTTTTATTGACGGGCGACGGGGAGTGGCAGGAAGGCCAGATTTGGGAGGCGCTTTCGTCCGCCGCCAACCGGGGGCTGCATGAAATTACCTTGATCGTGGATCATAATAAAATCCAGTCAGATAGTTGGGTAGAAAAAGTCGGGCCGCTCGGAGATTTTGAAAAAAAGCTCGCGCTGTTTGGCTGGCGCGTATTTCGCTGCGACGGGCATCACTTGATTCATTTTTCCGAAGCCATCAAAAAATCGAGAAACGAGACTAAAAATCCCACGATTATCATTGCCGACACGGTGAAGGGCAAAGGAGTTTCGTTTATGCAAGGCGACGCTTTAAGGCCGGGCGAACGCTTGTACCGTTTTCACAGCGGTGCCCCGGATTTTGAGCTTTACGAGAAGGCGTTTCAGGAGCTCGGGAAAAGAATCGAGGAATCCGCAAGTTCACTCGCCCTTAGGCCCATTCAGTTTCATCAGGCGGCTTTGCTGCCTCGACAAAGCATTTCCAATCCTCAGCGTTTGGTAGACGAGTATGCCAAGGCGTTGGTCCATGCGGCCGAGAAGCACCCGGATCTTGTGGTGTTGGATGCGGACCTGGCGCTGGATTGCGGGCTGCTTCCGTTTGAAACGAAGTATCCTGCGCGCTTTATCGAGTGCGGCATCGCCGAACAGGACATGGTATCCATGGCGGGAGGACTGGCGCTTCAGGGATTGCTGCCGGTGGTTCATTCCTTCGCGTCTTTTTTGACGGCGCGCGCGAATGAGCAACTATTTGTCAATGCCACCGAACACACGAAGATTATTTATGTGGGTTCTCTGGCGGGGCTTCTTCCTTCATCGCCGGGGCATTCTCATCAAGCGGTCAGGGACATTTCGGTGCTTGCGGCTATTCCGGATCTTTGTTTAGTCGCCCCGTGTTGCCGTGAGGAGCTGGAGGCGGCTTTTTCATGGGCGGTCGAAGAGAATTCCCACAGCACTTATTTGCGTTTATCCAGCGTGCCTTGGGAAGTTTCGTTTAGGCTGCCACCTGATTACCGTCTCAAAAAGGGAAGAGGGGTGGCGCTCAATACGGGAAAAGACGCGGCCTTATTTGCTTACGGCCCCGTGATGCTCTCGGAGGCATGGAACGCCTCTCTGCGTCTTAAGCAAAAATACGGCATTGAGCTTCAGGTGATCAATCTGCCTTGGCTCAATGAGGTTGACCACGACTGGCTCAAAGAAGTTATCGCCGGTTATCGAAACGTATTTATGCTTGATGATCATTTAATCAAGGGAGGACAGGGCCAAATGCTGGCTGCCCGGATCGGCGGATTTGAAGCCGCGGTCCAAACGCGGTGTTTTGGCGTTGAAGGCATCCCCTTTTGCGGTCAAAACAGGGAAGTATTGAAGGCTCACGGTTTGGATGGAGAGCATCTCGCAGACAGGATTGTGCGGGAACTCGATGCGAATCGCTGTTTTTCATAATCTTCCGCCCGGCGGGGCCTTGCGCGCGTTGTATTCCAAAATTACCGCGCTCGAAAAAAGACGCCACCAAGTTTCTGTTTATGAATTCGATTCTGCCGGCTCGGATTTTTTTCGTTTTCCTAAAATTTCCGGTAAGAGAGTCGTGGAGCCGATCGGTTTTTCCGGAGAGCTTGATTTTAAAAAATACGCAAATGCGACTCGTTTTTTAGCTCACAAGATAGAAAATTCCGATGTGGACTTTGTGATCGTTGAGAAATGCCGATATCTTGGCTCCCCTTTGATACTCCGATTTTTGACCAAGCCCCATCTTTTTTATACTCAGGAACCTCTGAGGATTTTTGAATATGAACGATTAGGCGGCCTCTCGGCTTTGGGTCAGCCCGCTAAACGTTCGCTTAAGAAAATCATCAAGAAGGTCACAAGGCCAGGAAATATCCTGAGGCATTTCTTAATTAAATCTCAGGATAAAAAAAATATTCAAGCGGCCGGTATGGTCATGACAAACTCGCTTTTTACTCGACGATGGCTTAAAGTGGTTTATGATGTCGACGCGGTTGTCAATTATCAAGGGGTAGATACGGAGTTTTTTTCACCGGATCTCAGTTTGAAACGGAAAAAACAAGTGCTTTCTGTCGGGCGTATGAATCCCACCAAGGGCCATGATTTTTTGTTGGATGTTTTGGCACGCACCGAAAAACAGTCAAGACCCGAATGGATTATCGTCTCCGATGCCGTTGATGAGGAATATTTTAAGAGCTTTGACGCCAAGGCAAGAAGGCTCAACGTGTCGTATCAATTCCATTGCGGAATCAATGACGCGAGTTTGCGGCATTTTTACCAAACAAGCGCCCTAGTACTTTGCGCTTCACACCAGGAACCTTTTGGTCTTGTTCCGCTTGAGGCCATGGCCTGTGGCACGCCGGTGATGGCGGTCAACGAAGGTGGTTATAAGGAGACGATTCCTCATGGGTGGGCCGGTTATTTATTGGAAAGGAATGAGAAAATTTGGGCGGATAAATTACAAGAATGCTTGGCTCGGCCGGAAATCGCAAAGCAAATGGGGCGGGCCGGGAGGGATCACGTTCTATCCCAATGGACATGGGATTTATTTATTGATAGACTACTGGAGACCATTGTTAGAATAAGGGTAAACTAGAGAAAGTAACAGGTAGATGATCTCTCCCGTAACCATTAGTATTATCATCGTAAATTTCGAGACGCCCAGCTATACGCTTGAATGTATCCGTTCGATATACAAAAATCCTCCGTCTTCCTCGTTTGAAATCATTTTGATTGATAATGGGTCTAAAGACGAAAGCCTGGATCTTGTTAGAGGCGAGTTTCCAGAAGTGATCTGTATCGAAACAGGTTCTAATCAAGGTTTTTCAAAAGCGAATAATTTAGGTGTGAATAACGCAAGGGGGCAGTATGTGCTTCTGCTCAACAGCGATACCGAGATTTTAGACAATAGTATTGCGAGAATGCTGGATTATATGGTGTTGCACCCGGACATGGGTGTTGTGGGTCCGAAACAGCTTAACGGGCAAGGGAGACTTCAACTTTCCTGGGGGGATTTTCCAACACTTGTTTCAGAAATTTATAGGAAGTTGATTCATCATCGTTTGTCCATCAATGATTTCAAAGTCAGAGATTACTTGGAAGAAAAATATGCCGGACGTGCGGAAGTCGATTGGGTTTCGGGCTCCTGTCTCATGGCCAGAAAAAAAGCGCTTTTTGACGCGGGACTTCTGGATGAGCATTTTTTCATGTATTTCGAGGACATTGATTTGTGTCGCAAAGTGACGAACCATGGATGGAAAATCCACTTTCTTTCCGATATGACCGTCCTTCATTATGGAGGTGTATCCGCGAAGAAAAATATCATGAGGGTGTTGGTGGAATACAGACGCAGTCAGATCTATTTTACGCGGAAGTATTATGGTCTTCGTGGAGTTTTGGTGTTAAAGGTGCTGCTTTTACTTAAGTCTTTCGTGAATTTTTTTCGATGGGGAGCGGCATTTTTGGCAAGCAGCGTTCTTCTTCGCAAAAAGCGGATGAAGGAAAGTTATGCGAACTTAATCCTCAATAAAAAAACCGTTGAGCTCATTTTTGGGCTCGAGCCGGTCCGTATGACAGATTGAAATTAAATAGTATTGACTAATAGTAAACTTTTGTATATAATTCCTATTGATTCTTAAGACATGTTTGTCACGCATTCCTAGCATGAGGAGGGGGTAATGAGAAAAGTATTTTTGCTTTTGGCCGTATTTTCGTTTTTGGTAACGCCTGTGTTCGCGATGCCTTCGGATGCTGACTCGAATACGGCACAACTAAAAGGGACGATCGGAGAGGCGGTCCATTTAAACCAACCCATTGATTTAGGCTGGGGACCGATCGCGATTGGTTTCGGTGCCACCGGTGATTTCGTTCTGGATCGATCGCTAGAAGGTACCGACCTAAGCACAGATACCGGAGATCTTGAAGCGATGTGGTATGGCGGTAACTTTTACTTTGATCCTATAGACCGCGTTCATTTGAACCTATTCGTGGGTGTGGCGAATATACAAGTCGGTGGTCTTTCCATCAGTAACAACACGACGACGAAGGTCGAAATCGAATCAGAGACAAATCTTGCGGGCGGCAGCAGCGGGAAGGTGGACATTATTGAATTTGCCGTTTTTCCCGATTTACCTTTGATGCAGCTCTTTGTTTCCGGCGGTTATCGTTACGCCAACCTTGATGCCGACAGCGCCTCCCGGTTGGGCAATAGAACGCTCAATCTCGATACCAATTTTGAATTGCATGAATGGCAGGCGGGCGGCGGCGTGTCGCAGCGTATCAATTGGAGCGGTCTCGGATGGGTTATTTATGTGGGCGGCAATTATTCTGATCTTGATTTGAACGTGAGCGGCGACACAAAATACCCGATCGGAGGCGGTTCTACGGAAACGGTGCAAACAGGTCATCTGGAGAGCGAAGAGGTTGTCGGTGTTTTCTGCGGACTCCAAATTCTTGGATGGGAGGATCGTCTTTCCGTCACCGTCGAAGGGCGTTTCATTGATGAGACAGCCGTGTCGGTGAACGGCCGTTTGCGCTGGTAAGCCATCGCTTTTATTTTAGTCAAAACAAACCCCCGGTCAAATGTAGGTTTTGACCGGGGGTTTGTTTTACCCCGGTTCTGGTATAATCGTACTCCATGGATTCAGCCAAAGAGAAATTAATCCCAAAAGTTAAGAATATCATTCCCGTCGCCAGCGGCAAGGGCGGCGTGGGGAAGTCCACGGTCAGCGCAAATCTCGCACTCGCGTTGGCAAAGGCCGGCTCGAAAGTAGGGATCATGGACGCGGATGTCTACGGCCCGAGTATCCCGACCATCTTGGGTGTCACGGAAAAACCTTTATCAGTGGGGAACCGGATCACGCCTGTCGAGAAATATGGGATCAAAATTATTTCGATGGGGTTTTTTGTGCCGCCGGGTGATGCGGTGATTTGGCGCGGGCCGATGCTTCATAAAATGGTGCAGGATTTTTTGGGAACCGTGGATTGGGGCGAACTGGATTATCTGATCGTGGATCTACCGCCGGGAACGGGGGATATTCAGCTCAGTCTCTGTCAGACCATTCCGGTCACGGGTGCGGTGATCGTCTCAACACCGCAGGACGTTGCATGGAACGTTGCGCAGAAGGCGATTGCAATGTTCAACAAGCTGAACGCGCCCATTCTTGGCATCATCGAGAACATGAGTTCCTACGTTTGCTCGCACTGCGGACAGAAGGATGAAATCTTCGGCTCGGGCGGCGCCAAGCGCGCGGCCGAGCGTTTGGGCATCCCTTTTTTGGGTGAAATTCCGCTGGTCACCTCCATCCGTTCGACCGCGGACAAAGGAGACCCAATCGTTCATTCAGACCCCGGGAATCCTTCGGCCCAAAGCATGATTAAAATCGCCGAAAAACTCGTCGCGCAGGTCAAGACGATCGGCGAAAGAGAAGCGACCAAAATATTCCCGGTCAAAATCAGCCCTCCGAACGAGCATGAAATTACAATCGAATGGAACGACGGCAAGAAAAGCGTATTTGACGCCAACGCTTTGCGGCTTCACTGTCCTTGTGCGGCCTGCGTGAATGAAATGACCGGCCAGCGCACGCTGAGGCCCGAATCTATTCCTCAAGACATTCGAGCGGTCGGGATCAATATCGTGGGCCGCTATGCCATCAACTTCCAATGGAGCGACGGCCACAACACCGGCCTCTACGGCTTCGAACTTCTCAGGAACCTTTAATTCAGCGCTGGTAATCGCCCAAAAATTCTTTTATAATGGAAACGTTATGCACCGTGTTTTCCACATTTTTTCATACACGTTTAACTCCTACGACACGATTGTCCTCCTAGGTGTCCTCGCCGGAATATTTTACTTATACTGGACTTTGTCCAAAATCCAACAGATACGAAAAAAAGATCTGACTCTATTTCTTTTCATCATGCTTTTTGTTCAACAAGTAGGCGGGGTCATCATTCCCTACGTTTGGAAACTTATCCGACGGGGGACATGGCTTCACTTGTTTGACCAGTCTTCCCCGGGGCGGTTTTTCCATAGTGTTTTTATTTCGACGCTCATTTATGTTATTTTGACATGCAAACTGCTCAAATGGCCGTTAAGCAAAGTCTTGGATAAATTTTTTATCGGTGCGGTCCTGACAAGCGCCATCGGAAGAATCGGCTGCTTTATGCAAGGCTGTTGTAGAGGCAAACCCACGACGTTGCCGTGGTGTGTCTATTTTCCCGCTCATCCATTGGATTGTTTGCACCCCACACAACTCTACATGTTTGGCGCAGAAACGGTTTTATTTCTTGCGCTTCTTTATGTGGATAAGCATAAAAAATACGACGGCTTTACTTTCTGGACGGGAGTGCTCTTGTATTCTATTTATCGATTTTTAATCGAGTTCGTGCGTGTGAATCCTATTTTTATCTATGGCATGACGCACGCGCAGGTTTTTTCTGTTTACACTTTCGGTTTGTCCCTCCTTGTTTTATTAAAAAATCAAAGCAAGAAATCCAAATGATTGCCAGAGAAGGAACTCCTTTGATCCTGACTTTTGCGGGCGGTGCGATGATCGGATTTTTCATCCATGCGGCGTTATTTTTTCTATTCAGTTTTTTATTTATTTTAACCGTTTTATTTTTCAGGGATCCTGACAGAAAAATTTTTTCCTCACCGAACGGCGTTCTTTCTCCGGCGGACGGCCGGATCATCGGAATTGAGGCGATGAATAAGGCGCCTTATCTTTTGGGCGCTTGCACAAAAATATCGATATTTCTGTCCCTGGGGGACGTACACGTGAACCGCTCACCTATCGGTGGCCGGATAGATTTTTTGAAATACTCGCCCGGAAAATTCCACGCCGCTTTCACGGATAAATCTTCCGCGTTTAATGAGAGCAACTGGATTGGCATCAAGGCGCCTAAATTCACCATTCTCATGCGCCAGATCGCCGGAGCCGTGGCTAGGCGCATCGTCTGCACTTGCAAAGAGGGGCAAGCCATCCAGCAAGGCGAGCGCCTCGGCCTCATCAAATTCGGATCAGGGGCCGAAGTGTACGTCCCGCAGCCTTTTGGCTTGCGAGTATCCATCGGACAAAAAGTTAAAGCGGGGCAAACCGTGCTTGCCACTTTTTCTTAAGACATGATGGGAATGATTCCGAATTCACTCACCTTTTTGAATCTTCTGTGCGGCGTTCATGCGATCTACCTGACGCTCGGCGGGCAGTGGGTTCCGGCAAGCTGGTTTCTTTTGCTCTCCGTCCTGTTTGACGGGCTGGACGGCAAAATCGCTAAATGGCTGAATCAAGAAAGCGAATTTGGAAGATTCTTCGACGCTTTCTCCGACCTTATTTCGTTTGCGGTCGCGCCGAGTTTACTCATGTACCGCTTAGCGGATATGGGTGCGGACCTGTATTTAGAATGGGTATCCCTCCTTTTTTTTCTGTCCGGATTTTTCAGGCTGATCCGATTTTATATTTCGCGCGGTGAAATGGAATGCTACAAGGGCCTGCCCACCACGGCCTCGGCGGCTATTTTGGCCTTGGAGATTTTGATTTTCAGGCAAGGGTCTTCGTTAAGGCCGGTATTCTGTTATTCGGGTGTGGCCCTGTCTTTTCTCATGATCAGTACAATCCCTTTTCCCAATCCGAGAAATTTCCGATTCGAATTTCTTATCAATAAAAAGAAGGGTTAGAATAAAAATATAGGCCCGCCGACATTCGTCTTGACAATTTAATCTCTCTCCCGCATTATCTCTGAAATCATGCCTGTCGATCCACGATTCAAAGAAGGGCTTAAGCTATTCAACGAGGGCGGATTCTTTGAATGCCACGAAGTGATCGAGGAGCTGTGGCTTGAGACGCCCGAGGACGATTCGAACCGCGACCTATATAAAGGAGTGATCCAAGCGGCCGCGGCGATTTATCAGTTTGACCGGGGAATCTTGAGCGGCGCTGATAGTTTATATAAAACCTCGGTTGGGTATTTGGAGAAATACAAGCCGGCTGCGCTCGGGTTGAACGTCGAAAAAATGATTGAAGGCATGAACACGTTTTTTTCCGAAAAAGAACGTCGGACACCAAAATTAGAGTATAATTAAATTATGAGCATTCAAGACAGCTGGGAAAAGGCGCTAAGGAAGACCGAGATCATACGGCCGCGTGTACAGCCGCTTCATACTTATGCCACGACGCAGTTACCCTATTTATGTCTTTCGGAGTCCAAGATCAATTCAGGCGACACGGTCGTACGAAAAGGGGAGGTGATGGTCGAAAAACCGTCCATCATCCTGCCTCAAAACATGCCGCAGTTCGAGGGATTTGATTTCGAGGAAGAGATGCATTTCAATGAGGAGCTTCTGAAGAGCTTCTTTCTCGTGCGCGGGATCTCGTTCCCCTCGATGAAATACAATAACAAGACTTCTTCGCTCAATGTCTACGAAGGAAGTCTCTCGAAGGCGATCGAGCACTACAAAACGCTTTTGCAAAACGACGAGAACGTCCACACGGGGCTGATCATGGGTCCGGAGGACGTGTGGCAGTTTTCCGTTCTGATCTTTGTGTGCGCGCAAGCCTCAAAGTCCGCGGAAAGCGATATCAAGCGTCTCTTTGACGACTACGAGCGGCGCGGACTCATGTCTTAATTTTTTATTTTAAATCGAACCACCGTGAGGGACCAAGCATGTTGAAAACTGCAAGTCTGGGGTTTCCAAGAATCGGCGAAAACAGAGAGCTCAAAAAAGCCGTCGAGGGTTATTGGAAGGGCGAGATTTCGAGGCAGCAATTGGAAGAAGCCGCCAGAGCGATTCGCAAGACCAATTGGTTAACCCAAAAAAGCGCCGGCATTCAACTCATTCCTTCGAATGATTTCAGTTTTTACGACCAAGTGTTGGATATGACGGCTCTTATGGGTGTCATCCCGAGCCGTTACAGCTGGAGTGGCGGTACCGTCGACTTGGATACCTATTTTGCGATGGCTCGCGGCGTACAGGAAAAAGAAGGTGTGGGGACGGCCGCGGTCCAGGCGATGGAAATGACAAAGTGGTTTGATACCAACTACCACTATATCGTTCCTGAGTTTGCCAAAGGGCAGAGATTTCGGCTCTCTTCTGAAAAGCCTTTCGCAGAGTTCAAGGAAGCTTTAGCGCTTGGCGTTAAAACAAGACCCGTTCTCATTGGTCCGATCACTTATCTTCTGCTAGGGAAAAGCAAAGGGGGGAAGTTCTCCGCTTTTGGGCTTCTCGGCAGTCTTTTAAAAGTTTATGCCGAGGTTTTGAGTAAACTAAAGTCTCTAGGCGCCGAAGCGGTGCAAATAGATGAACCCGTTTTAGCGCTTGATTTGGACGCCAAAGCAAAGGCCGCTTTTTCAAAGACGTATAGAACGCTCACTAAACAAGTGCCTAGTTTACCTCTTTATCTAACGACTTACTTTGGCGCCTTGGATGGAAACATGAAGTTGGCAGCTTCTTTGCCGGTAGCGGGGTTGCACCTTGATCTGGTCAGGGCTCCTGAACAGTTGAAAAAGGCGCTCAAGGAAGTACCGCAAGAAAAGGTGCTGTCGCTCGGCGTGGTGGATGGCCGGAATATCTGGAAAAGCGATCTTTCAAAGATTATCCGGACGCTTAAGCCGGTGGTTCAGAAAAGAGGGCTTGACGCTATCGTGATTGCGCCGTCGTGTTCTTTGCTTCATTCGCCGATGACGCTTGAACTTGAAACGAAACTCGACAAGGAGCTGAAAGGCTGGTTGTCGTTTGCGAAAGAAAAATTACAGGAGCTCAAACTGTTGCAGAAAGCGCTCTCAGGAGACGAACAGTCCGTTGCAGAGGGACTTCGAGAAAATCAGCGCGATGTGGAAAGTAGACGCGCGAGCATGAGGATTCATAAAGCTCAAGTCAAACAAAGGGTCGCGAAGCTAAGGCCGCGCGACTATCAAAGAAACAGCGCGTTTAAGGTTCGCCAGCCGCTCCAGCGGCAGAAACTCGGGCTGCCGATTTTTCCGACCACGACGATTGGCTCTTTTCCTCAAACCTCCGAGGTGCGTCAGGCGAGGGCCAATTTTAAAAAGCACGCCTTGTCCGAAGATCAATATGAGGAATTTTTGAAATTAAAGACACAGGAGGCGGTCCGGCGTCAGCAGGAGATCGGGCTGGATGTTTTGGTGCACGGCGAGTTTGAGCGAAACGACATGGTAGAATATTTCGGGGAACAGCTTGAGGGTTTCGCGTTTACGAAGCATGGTTGGGTGCAGTCTTACGGTTCGCGTTACGTGAAACCACCCATTATTTTTGGCGATGTTTCAAGGCCAATCCCCATGACAGTGAAGTGGACCCAGTACGCGCAGTCGCTGACCGACAAACCGCTGAAAGGCATGCTCACAGGGCCTATCACGATTTTGCAGTGGTCTTTTGTGAGGGATGACCAGCCGCGCAGCGTGACGGCCAAGCAAATTGCGTTGGCGATCCGTGACGAAGTGACGGATCTCGAAAAAGGCGGTGTGGCGATCATCCAAATTGATGAACCGGCTATCCGGGAAGGTTTGCCGCTTCGGAAAGCCGACTGGTCGACGTATCTTCGCTGGGCCGTGGACGCTTTTCGGCTTGCCTCCTCCGGCGTCCAGGATGAAACACAGATTCACACCCACATGTGCTATAGCGAATTTAACGACATCATCCACTCGATTGCGGCCATGGACGCCGATGTGATTTCCATCGAGACTTCGCGTTCACAAATGGAGCTTTTGGACGCCTTTGTGAAATTCCACTATCCCAATGAGATCGGCCCCGGTGTTTATGATATCCATTCGCCGCGTGTGCCGGCGGTGGAAGAAATCAAGAGTCTCTTGACGAAAGCCGGCCGTCTTTTGCCCGTCCGGAACCTCTGGGTGAACCCCGACTGCGGCTTGAAAACAAGGGGGTGGGAGGAAACGACACTTTCTTTGAAGGCGATGGTGGAGGCGGCCAAAGCCATGAGGCGTGTTTATTCCTCTAGGTAAACTGTTCGAAATGAATCCGTTCCTTTGGCATATTCATTTCGATTAAGGCACTTTTAAGTTGCTGACACATCGGCACGAGGCCGCAGCCGTAAAAGTCGACTCCTTCCGTTTGCCCCCCGAATTTTTTTTTCACGATTTCCTGGACATACGCGGTCTCGCCGGCCCAATTTTTGCCGCGGCTCACAGTCGGGATGAAATGAAAATTTTTATGTTTTTCCCCAAGCTCCCGCCACTCACTTTCATAAAGAATGTCGCTTTCGTAACGGTTGCCGAAAATGAGCCAAATATCTTTCGAGCAATTTTTTTCGTACAGGTTTTGAATCATACCTCGCAGCGGCGCCACGCCGGTGCCTGTCCCGACAAAGATGAGGTTGTTTTGCCAAGGCTCGCGAATGGTAAAAACTCCGTAGGGGATGCTGGTGTGTAATTTATCCCCCTCCTTTAAATTAAAAAAGTAAGTGGATACGTATCCGCCCTCGACAAGCTTGATGCAAAGCTCGATCTGATTGTTCCGGTCCACGAGACTGGGGGAGGAGCAGATCGAATAGGGTTTTTTGTGCGGTTTACCGTCCCGTTCAAGATGTACCATCATGAATTGACCGGCGATGAAGCGCGCGTCGGCGCCTTGGGGATAGTCGAGCACGAAATGTTTGACCGACTCCGTGAGGGAGAGGATCTTGGAGACCGTCACATCATAGAATCTAGGTTTTTCAGCCATGACAGCATTATACCGATTTCGTTTCTTGGGTAAAGTTTAAAAAGAGGGTGTGATTTTTTTCAGCGTGACAATGGATTTCAAGAATAGTAGACTTGACTAGATGGAAAATCACATTTTAAGAATCGAATGCGCCGACGAAAAGGGGCTCGTTCATAAAATCACCGGTGTCCTTTACCGCAAGGGATTGAATATCGTCGAGAACGGCGAGTTTGTTGATCCCGAAACACGCTGTTTTTTTATGAGAACCGAGGTCTCAGGAAAAGCGGATGCCGCGACCGTTCTTAAAGAACTCAAGAAATGCCTGCCCAAAGACGCCTTGGCCCAAATAACCAAAAACCGCAAGAAGGACATCGTGATCTTCGCCACGAAAGAGCCCCACTGCGTCGGGGATTTATTGATGCGCCACGCGTATGGCGAGCTTCACGCGAATATTCTCGCCGTGATCAGCAACCACGGGGCTCTTAAATCATTGGCCGGCCAGTTCAAGATCCCCTATTATCAGGTGTCCTCGGAGAACAAAGCCCGGCAGGCCCATGAGGCGGTGATTTTAAAATTAACGGCGCGTTACAAGCCGGAATATATTGTACTCGCCAAGTACATGCGCGTTTTGTCTGAAGAGTTCGTCACGCGTTACAAAAATCGCATCGTCAATATCCATCATTCCTTCTTGCCCGCGTTCGTGGGCGCCAACCCCTATCAGCAGGCGGCCGAGCGTGGCGTCAAGATCATCGGCGCGACGGCCCATTTTGTGAGCGAGGAGCTGGATCAGGGCCCGATCATCGCTCAAGACGTGGTCCCGGTCGATCATTCCCACAGCGCGAGCGACATGGCGCAGGCCGGCCGAGACGTCGAGAAGATTGTTTTGGCCAAGGCGCTCCGGCTCGCCTTTGAGGACCGTATCTTCGTCTGCGGTAACAAAACGGTCATTTTTGATTAATCAGGAGCTCATTCATGGCTAAAAGCGCTAAAAACAGCAAGAATCTCTTGCGACTCTCTGGCATCTTTTTCACGATCGCGGGGGTTTTTCACGTCACGCGTTATTTCACGAAGTGGGAGTTTATGGTCGGGAAATTGGAGGTCACACCATTAGGCAGTCTGGTCGTTGGCATCGTGATGTCGATGCTCGCGTTCGCCTGTTTTAAAGATTCAAAGGATTAAAATAAAACTAATTTAGTTATATATAAGTTTAAATTTTACTGTTTAATCCATAAAGAATACTTGACATTAACCGATTAAAAATGGATAATGCTTAATGGTTAATGATTAGTGAAAAATGATTAATTGCGGAGTCACTGCGTGACCTGTTAATAATGGTCGCGTTAGCGACACCATAATTTTTCATTAATCATTTTAAATTTTTAATTTTCGAGGTAATCCAATGGCATTAAAAGAGATCGAGACATTCGCGAGCGTCTTTGAGGAAAAGACAGTCAAAGAGCTCTCGCCCGAGCAGGAAGCGGAGATCCAGCGTTTTGAGAAGGAGATCGCGCGGCTCGATAGGGGAGAGCTTGATCCCGACGCGTTTAAAAAGTTTCGCCTGGAAAACGGCGTTTACGGCATCCGCGGCACGATGGACCGCCACATGATCCGCATCAAGATCCGCTACGGCAATATGAACGCGCTTCAGCTGGAGTGCATCGCGGATATTGCGGAAAAATATGCACCCAATCAACTGACCCATATCACGACCCGGCAAGCGATTCAGCTCCATGAAATTAAGCGCACGGAAATGCCGACTATTTTGAGGCGGCTTGCCGAAGTGGGGCTGACGACTCGCGAGGCCTGCGGCAATACGGTACGAAACGTTTCCTGTTCTCATTATGCCGGCATCTCTCCAAAAGACGTTTTTGACGTCACGCCCTACGCGGATCTCATAAGCCTTTATTTTTTGAGAAATCCGGTTTGCCAAAATCTGCCCCGTAAGTTTAAGATTGCCTTTGAAGGTTCTCCGGAGGAAGACTACGCGAAAATCGGGATCCATGATCTGGGGTTCATCGCCCGGGAAGAAGCCGTGAATGGCAAAAAGGTCAAAGGTTTTGCGACCTATGTCGGCGGGGGGCTTGGCAGCACGCCGTTTCCGGCGCAATTACTCGAGGAGTTTACGCCGCTGGAGTTGTATCTGCCCACTGCCGAAGCGGTCTTACGGCTTTTTGACAGAAACGGCGAGAGAAAAGACAAGAACCGCGCGCGCATCAAATACCTTGTCGCGAAGTGGGGCATCGAGACATTCCGAAAAGAATTTCAGGACGAGCGCAGGGCCGTCATCGCGACGGGTTCCGGCAAAGAGGCGTTTTGGAAGCTCCGTTTTGACGGAGAAAAACCGCCCGTATTAAAAGAACCGGCTCCGACCCAGGCGGCGGGGGTACTGCCCGGTTTCGAGGAATGGGCCAAGTCCAATACGTTTGAACAAAAGCAAAAAGGGTATCACGCGGTCCATATCCGCCTACCGCTAGGTGATATCAACCCGGATCAGGCACGGAAGCTCGCGAAGATCTCACGCGCTTTTTGCGGCGGAAGGATTCGTACGACGATTTCTCAGAATCTCATGCTTCTTTGGGTCCCGAAGGACAGTTTAAAGGCGCTTTATTCACAGCTTTCACAAAGCGGCTTGAATCTCAAGGGCGCCAATGAGATCACGGACATCACGCGCTGCCCGGGGGCCGATACCTGCCAGATCGCGATCACGCATTCCAAGGGCCTCGCGTTTGAGATGAGTAAGCTTTTCATGAATGGACTCGGAAGCGACGCGGCGCTCAAAGACATCACGATCAAAATTTCCGGATGCACGAATTCCTGCGGCCAGCACCACATCGCGAATATCGGGTTTCACGGCGCGTCAAAAAATATTGACGGAAAGCCGGTGCCTCACTATCAGCTCATGATCGGTGGTTATACCGATTTGAAAGGCGTCGCGGTTTTCGGAAAAAGAATCGCAATGATCCCCGCGAAGCGCACGCCCGAGGCAACCAAAGCCATTTTGGCGGCGTTCAAGACGGAGAAGGGGGCAACGGAAAATTTTCTTCAGTGGGCCGAGCGCGTGGGCGCTCAACACCTAAAGGATTTGGTCGGGCCCTACCTCACCGTACCGCCGTTTGATCAAGACCCATTGATGTACGAGGATTTGGGCGATCCCGGCAAAGCATTTAAGGTGGAAGTGGGCAAAGGCGAATGCGCGGCTTAAAAGCTCTTACGCTGGTTTTACTTTTTACCGTGACGGGGCTTCCCGGCGCGGGAGCCGAAACCTGGCTGGAGCGCCTGCGTGAACGGCGCAAAGAACGTTTTACCGAAAGATGGGTGCAAAAAAAAGAAACCAGGCAAAAAGAACTCCTAGCCCAAAGCGGAGACAGTGAATACTTTCTGATCCACAAAGACCTGAAGCGCCGTTATATCGTCCACGCTCCGAAAAACGGTGAAGGTCCAAACGCTTTGCCGGTAGTGTTGGTTCTGCACGGCGGCATTGGGACGCCTGAAGGAACGGCCGAGCAGTCCGGCATGAACGCCGTGGCCGATAAGAACGGATTCCTGGCTGTTTACCCACAAGGGTTGGGCGATTACCCTACTTGGAACGGCGGATACTGCTGTGGTTACGCGAAAGATCACCATATTGATGATGTCGGTTTTATTCGAGTCCTGCTCAAGGATTTGGCCAGCAACTATTCCATAGATTCGGAAAGAGTTTACTCGACGGGCATCAGTAACGGCGCCATTATGAGTTATCGTTTAGCGGATGAGCTTTCGGATAAAATCGCGGCGATCGGGCCGATAGCGGGAGACATGGACATCGATTTACCGCCGCCCCAAAGGCCCGTGCCGATCATTCATTTTCATGGGATGAAGGATTATAACCTCCCGTATGACGGAGGCGCCGGGCCAAGAGGTCTATTCAAAGGCAAACACCCCGGATTCCCAAAAACGCTTGAGCGATGGATTCGGGCGAATAACTGCGGGCCCAATCCGGTAAAAACAGTCAAAACCGAAGATTATGAAATGTTGCGCTTTGAGCCGGCTCCCGGACAAAAAGGCGCGCCGATCGTGTTGTATAAATTATTTGAAGGCGGTCATACCTGGCCTGGCGGCGTCGACATTACCAAAAAGCTACGCACCGGCCGATTGATCGAAAATGTCGATGCCAGCTCCCTGATGTGGGATTTTTTCAAGCAATACAAAATAGAAGATTAAAACCCAACCCAACAGCTCTGTTAGGATTGACCCAAAGGGCGGCGAGTAATGAAAATAATTTTAGAAACACTAATGCTAAGTGAGCTTAAACAAATGGCCGCCGCTATGTTCGGCGATATGGTGAAGGCCGTCGTGGATGTTGACAGGGAACTCGTTGCTCTTGACGCTGAGCTTCATTCGGACCTAGAATCGTTGCTCCTGGAGGATGGATCAAAACAAAGGAACCTTTGGGGGATTAACCTTTATCCGGAATTACAAGGTGAGGCGTTCGTCGAATTTGATTCGATGATCAACATGCGACCCTCCCAAGGAAATAAAAGCCGCAGCGTGGTTGATGAGGAAGTGCGGAAGAAGATCCTCGCGGTTGTTAAAAAGAGAGTTGCCCGATGACTATTCAACATAAGGATCTCGCGGCGGGGCGCTGGCAAGAATTGTCTTTCTTGGAGCAAATGGCGAATATCGGCAGCGAAGTCGAGCGGGCGTTGAAATGGAGAGAAAAGAACAATCCCGATTATTCCGCGAGAGCTTGTGAACGGGCCCTCGAGCTTCTGGATTTGACGCTTGATGATCAAGAAAACAGGCCTCATTTGAAAGAAATCGCCCGGGTTAGGGAGACCCTGGTAGATTATTTCTTGGGCAGCAATCAATTCGGATCTTCCGAAAAAACCTGGCGGCGGTATTTCTTGGAATTTGCTTATGCCGCGCGAAGAACATAAGTCAAACCGGCCTCATTTGGCAAAACCACAGTTGCCAAGAGTTTTTGTGATATAATCACCCCATGCTAGCGCTCTCGCCTGAGCCGGTTGTTAAATTAGAAAATTATTTCAAAGACGCGTTTGACAACGCCGTCGCGACGGCGCGGACCTGTTATTCCTCCCGTGTGGTTACCTCCGAAGACGTCCATAAAGATGAAAAAGCCCGCCAGCGGCGCGACGAGATCGCCGAGAGTATTTACAAGGCGGGACACCACACGACGATCCAGCACGCGACGTTTCAATTTATTCTGGACAAGGTTTCCCGTCAGTTTATCTGGTCATTTCTCCACAGCCATCCCTTTTATAATTCGGAACAAGTTTCACAACGTTATGTGCATGTGGCGTCGGAGAATTTTACGGTGCCACCGATCGAAGAGAAAGCGTACGAGTTGTATCTGGCGACGATCCAGCTCCAGATGGACGCCTATGAAAAGCTGATCCAACTTCTGGAGCCGACCGTGCGGCGGGAATACGCGAAACTTTTCCCCAACCGCGACCCGGAGCTCAAACGCTGGAAAAGCGCGCTGCAGAAGCGCGGACAGGAAGTGGCGAGGTATATTCTGCCGGTCGCGACGCACGCGCACCTCTATCACACGGTCAGCGGCCTCACACTCCATCGTTACCATAAACTCTCCGAACAGTTTGACACGCCGTATGAACAAAAAATAGTGATCGGCAAAATGATCGAAGCGGTCAATGAAGTCGATCCGCTTTTCTTCAGAAATATCGAAGACACGATCCCGCTCTCCGAGACGCCGGAGTACGAGTTTTTTGCCGCGCGTTCTCTATCGCAGGACATCGCGAGCCGCGAGGAATTTTTGGATGAATTTGACACCGAGCTTGGCGGACTGACCTCTAAGCTCGTGGATTATAAGGTGAACGGCCAAAAAAGCATGGCACAGGCCGTGCGTGCGGTGCTGGGCCTGGCCGAGGACAAATTAACGGAGAAAGAGGCGATCGAGCTGGTTTTAAATCCCGCGAAGAACCCTTATTTTTCGGAGGCATTGAATATTACCACGCTCGGCAAGCTCACGCGCACGATGAGCCATCCCCATTTTACGTTTCAAAAAAAATTAAGCCATACGGCGGATTCGCAGGACCAGCGCCACCGCATGACGCCGGCCTCGAGGCCGGTGCTTCATCGCCATTTCGCGCCGGCGCGGCCGGATTATATCGTCCCGGTCTTGATCCGGGCCTCGGCCGAAGCCATGGATTTCTACGCGGACACGATGGATACGGTGTGGGAGAATATGGAGACTCTCTTAAACCAAGGCGTGGAGGAAGAGTACGTGATGTATCTTCTACCCAACGCGTTTCCGATACGGTTTTTTGAATCAGGCGACCTTTTAAACCACCATCATAAATGGACGAAGCGCCTGTGCTACACGGCGCAGGAAGAAATATGGGCTATGTGCCGTGACGAGGTGATGCAGGTCAATGAGCTCTTCCCGGAGCTCGGCCGATACCTGCTTCCGCCCTGCGGTTTGCGGAATCTGGCGGGAGTGAAGCCAATCTGTCCCGAGGGAGAGCGTTTCTGCGGCGTCGCGGTCTGGAAGAAACCCGTTGAGGCATTTGAAAGGGTCATTTAGTCATAGGGCGATTTGGATTTTGACACGGATACGTGGTTTTGTGATATAATCAGGGATAAAGAAGGGGAAAATAGATGAAAGCTTTGAGAAACGGCTTTTCAATAGTGACAGTCATCGTTCTAACTTTTTCGTGGACAGTTTCCAAGGCGGGTGGTCAGGATTACTATGGCAACGAAGACCCCAACAAAAAGATTATTAAGCAGGGATTACTTGGCGCCGGGACCGGGGCGATTGCCGCAGGAGCTTCCGGCGGCAGCGCGGGCAAAGGTGCCCTGATCGGCGCGGGTACCAATGTCATTGGCGGCGCGCTGTTGGATACGCTGACGACTCCTTCACAGCCGCAACCCCAGTATGTTCAACAACAACCGCAATATGTTCAGCAGCAGCCCCAGTACGTTCAAAGTTCTTATCCCGTTCAAACCCAGGGCGCTTATCAGCAGATGGAACCGCAGCAGGTGCAGTATGTGCAACAACCCGCTTATTATCCTCCTCAAGAAGATCCGAATAAGAAAATTTTGAAGTCGGGGCTTCTTGGCGCAGGCACGGGCGCCATCGCCGCGAGCGCTTCCGGCGGCAGTGCGGGCAAAGGCGCCCTGATCGGCGCAGGCACCAACATTATCGGAGGAGCGCTTTTGGATTCTTTGATGAGTTCCCCCCAGCCGCGGCCCCAGCCGACGTATTATCAGCAGGCGCCTCCTCAATATAGCTCTTCTTCAGGTTCGAGCACGCCGAAGAAACACATCATCCGCAAGTACGATTCGCAGGGCAACGTCGTTTCCGAAGAGGAAGTCTGGGGTTAGTTCGCGGCAAGCAAACATTTACCGACATCGTTTTAACACAGAAACCCCGAGCAAAGTGAATGAAGCTCGGGTTTCTGATTTTAAAGGAAATTTCTCGTATGCGTAAGATCATTTACATGGACCACCACGCGACGACGCCGGTAGATCCGAGAGTGCTAAAGAGCATGCTCCCTTATTTCACGAAGAAATTTGGAAATTCTGCGAGCCGTACCCATCGTTTGGGGCTTGAGACTGAAAAGGCGGTTCGGAATGCACGGAAGGAAGTCGCACGGCTCATTCATGCGGACCCGAGGGAGATTATTTTCACCAGCGGCGCTACCGAATCAAATAATTTGGCCATTAAGGGCGTTGCGGAGGCCTATAAGGAAAAGGGCAGGCACATTATCACCGTTTTAACCGAACACAAGGCGGTGCTTGATTCGTGCAAACGTCTTTCCATGCAGGGTTTTCAAGTGACTTATTTGCCGGTGAATCGAGAAGGGTTTTTGGATCTCAAGGCCCTCGAAAGGGCGATCACGGACCAAACGATTCTGATCAGCGTCATGTTCGCGAATAACGAGATCGGCGTGATCCAGCCGATCGCCGAGATAGGAAAGCTCGCGAGGAAGAAAGGTGTTCTTTTTCATTGCGACGCGGCGCAGGCAGCGGGAAAAGTGCCTGTGGATGTCAAGGCGATGCGGATAGACCTTTTGTCCCTGAGTGCCCATAAGATGTACGGGCCAAAAGGGATCGGAGCTTTGGTTGTCCGTAAGAGCGATCCCCAGGTCCGGCTTGTCCCGATGATCGACGGGGGAGGGCATGAGACCGGTTTTCGTTCAGGCACTTTGAATGTGCCGGGGATTGTTGGTTTTGCGGAGGCCTGCAGGATCTCCCGTCTCCAAATGGGCAAAGAAGCCCGGAGAATCGCGTCTTTGCGCGACCGCCTCCGCGATAAAATTTTAAACAAGCTGAAAAACGCCTCGGTCAACGGCAGTCAAAAAAACCGCCTGCCCAATAATCTCAATATCAGTTTTCCTTCGGTGGAGACGGGGGTGTTGATGGCTCATCTGAAAAACATAGCTGTTTCCTCCGGATCGGCTTGCACCTCGATGAGCTTAGAGCCGTCCTATGTCTTAAAGGCACTTGGCGTGCCGGAAGATTTAAGGAGGTCCTCTATTCGATTTGGGCTAGGCCGTTTCAATACGAAGGAAGAGGTGGATCAGGTGGCCCGGCGGGTCGTGGAACTCGCGAAAAATTTAAAAAAACGACGAAAAATGGTATAATAGCTTACTTATGGAGGAATCGTATGTCGTCGTTAACTCAAGATGAGATCTTAAGATACAGCCGACATCTCATCATGCCCGAGGTAGGGGTCGAGGGGCAGGAGAAGCTGAAGGCTGCCAAGGTATTTCTGATCGGGACCGGAGGGTTGGGATCCCCGGCCGCCCTGTATTTGGCCGCGGCGGGGATAGGGACTCTGGGCCTTATTGACTTCGACGTCGTTGATTTTTCCAATCTCCAGCGGCAGATCATCCACACGACGAAAAGCGTCAACCAGCCGAAGGTGGACTCGGCCAAAGAGCGGATCGCTCAGATTAATCCCAACGTCAAGGTCGTCACTTATAACGAACGCCTGACAAGAGACAATATCATGAAGATCATCAAAGATTATGACGTAATCTTGGACGGGACGGACAATTTTCAGACGCGTTATCTCGTCAACGACGCCTGTGTTTTCACCAAAAAACCTTTTGTCTATGGAAGCATTTTCAGATTTGAAGGTCAGGCCACGGTATTTTATCCCGGAAAAGGGCCTTGCTACCGTTGCCTTTTTGCGGAGCCGCCGCCGCCCGGCATGGTGCCGTCTTGCGCGGAAGGGGGTGTTTTGGGCATCCTCCCCGGAGTGATTGGTGTTATTCAAGCGACGGAAGCGGTGAAACTTATCCTTAAAAAAGGGGAGCCGTTGATCGGCCGCCTCATGCTTTACGACGCGCTCAAAATGAATTTTCGGGAAGTGAAGTTCAGACGCAATCCCAAATGCCCGGTGTGCGGTGACCATCCGACAATCAAGGAGCTCATCGACTACGAGGCGTTTTGCGGGCTTACGCGCGGCGAAGAGACTAAAAACGGAGCGAAAATGGGCATTCAAGAAATCACGGCCACGGAGTTGAAGGAATGGATGGATAAAAAGAAGAAGTTTGTGCTGGTGGATGTGCGCGAACCGTCGGAATACGCGATCAACCAGATTCCCGGGGCAAAGCTGATTCCTTTAGGCGCGCTCGCCGAACGGGCCAATGAGCTCGACACGGCCGATGAGATCGTGCTTCACTGCCATTTTGGCGGGCGGAGTGCGAATGCCTGTGAGATTCTTCAAAAGATGGGTTTCAAGAAGATCAAAAATCTTGCCGGTGGGATCGACGCCTGGTCACAGCAAGTGGACCCCAACTGCCCCCGTTACTAGGGCTCTATCAGCCTCCCGATGATCACCAATACCGAAGAACTTCAGCAGTGTTACAGCAAGATCGAAGAGGCGCTTAAGAGCACCAAGCGCCTGATTGTGCTGACCCACGACAATCCGGACCCGGATTCGGTTTCGAGCGCCGTCACGCTCGCCTACATCGTCAAAAATAAATACAAGATTCCTGCTTCCGTCAAGTATGGCGGCATCGTCGGCCGCGCGGAAAATCGCGCGATGATCCGTGTACTGGGGCTTCGCGTGACGCCGCTCTCGGATGCTGATTTTAAACCGGGCGTGGATTTCGCGCTTGTGGACATGCAGCCCGGCACCGGCAATAGCTCTTTCCCCAGGAAACGAAAGCCGGTGATCGTGATCGATCACCACGTCTTGCGCAAAACGACGAAGGCTGATTTTATCGATGTCCGCACCAATTACGGTGCTACCGCCACTATTTTGACCGAGTATCTTTTGGAGAGCGGCCTCGAAATTCCTTCTCAGCTCGCGACTGCGCTTTCTTACGGCATTAGCTCCGAGACGCAGGACCTTGGCCGGGAAGCCGGAGAGAAAGACATTCAGGCGTATCTCACTCTTTTCCCGAAGAGCAACAAGAAACTACTCGCAAGCATCGAACACCCGCGGCTTCCTCGGGATTTTTTTATTACGCTAAACCGCGCGCTTCATCACAGTTTCGTGTATAAAAATGCGGTCACAACCTCTTTGGGTGAGATCGAGAATCCCGACTTTGTGGCGCTTATCGCGGATTTTATGCTGCGCGGCGAGCGAATCAGTTGGTCGTTGTGCCTCGGACGTTACAAGGGCAAAATCATCGTTTCGATCCGGACAACCAACGTCAAAGGCGAGGCCGGAAGATTTTTAAGGCGCTTGATCGGCAAGCGCGGCTCGGCCGGAGGGCACGGCATGATCGCCGGAGGCCAGATCGCCTGCTCGACGATGGAGCATGAACGCTGCACGAAGATCGAAGAGGAAGTGATCCAGGATTTTCTGAAGAAATTAGGTTATAAAGAGGCGGTGGAGACGACACCGCTCCTGACGGCGGAGCCGATCTAGCTGACCAACGTATAAGTAAGCGTAATTTTCTTTTACACGGGTTTATTTTTCTATTATAATCACGGCAGCGTTCAATCACAGGAGAAGTGCGATGATCGATTTTTTTGAGAGCGACAGCTTCATTTCACCTCAGGAAGTCCGGAACGATGTGGCGAACCGCCTGAAAGAAACGCGACCTGTCAAAAGCCTGGAACTTTTGTTTAAAGGCGACGCGCTGGAAGACGCGAAGGAGTTTGCGGCGTCGCTCGTGACTTTAAAGAAGCAGGGAGTGAAGGTCTCCCACGAGTTTTCCATCAAGCTTGATTTTCCGCAGACTATTTCAAGGGAAAAAATTCTTTCGCTTGTCGAAGTGATGCCAACGTCAACCAACGGTTCGGTCAAGGTACGGATCCGTTTCAACGACAAGGCAGGAACGCCTCTACCAAAGTCCCTCGGAGGCATCAATGAAAATCAATCATAAAACGCCGCCGGAGTCTTTAAGGAAAGCGGAGATTGTCGGGATCGGTGTTTTCGAGTCGGATAAGGATTTTCTGAAACGCGCGGCCTCGTTGGACGCGGCCGCCAAAAGCAAGATCCAAAAGCGGATGACCCAAGCGAAGTTTTTGGGCAAGGGCTGTGAAACATTGCTTGCGCCGGGCGCGTTGAACCAGGGAAGCGGGCATGCTCTCTTGATTGGGCTTGGGAAAAAGGAAAAATTTACCTTAGAAAAAGTCCGGCTCGCGGCCGCGCGGCTTTTGTCGCACGCCAAAACCCTCAAGCTCGCGCACGCGGCGCTGGATCTCGAGAGCCTGGTTCAAAAATTTTCTCCGGAAGAAACTGCCGGCGCGGCCGTCGAAGGCGCGCGACTTTCCGATTATCAATTTGATAAATACAAATCCAAACCGGGCCCTTCGAAAAAAATCGAAGAACTGGATCTTTTTTCAAAGAGCGACAGGAAATTCAAAGAAATAGACCGGGCCATCTCGGAAGCGGAGCTCATTGCCGAAGGCGTTCTCTTCACAAGAAACGTCGCCAATGAACCGGCGAACGTGATGACGCCCCGCCGCCTCGCTCAAGCCGCAAAGGAAATGGCCGCTAAAAACAACTTGAGCTGCAAGGTCTTGGGCCTGGCGGAAATTAAAAAGCTGGGAATGGGGGGAGTGATCGGCGTTTCTCAGGGGAGTGCTGAGGAACCGCAGTTCATTATTCTGGAGAACCGAGTCTCAAAACCGAAATTTCCGAAACCCATCGTCCTCGTCGGCAAAGGGATCACGTTTGATACGGGAGGCATTTCCATTAAGCCGTCGAACGACATGGACAAAATGAAATTCGACATGTGCGGCGCGGCCGCCGTGATCGGCGCGATGAAGGTGATCGCGAATCTGAAGCTTCCGGTCAAAGTCGTCGGCCTCACACCGGTCTGTGAAAACATGCCCGGCTCGAAAGCGCAGCGGCCCGGCGATATTATCAAATGTCTGAACGGCAAAACCGTCGAGGTCCTGAATACCGATGCCGAGGGGCGACTTGTGTTGGCGGACGCTCTGAGCTACGCGGAGCGTTACAAACCGAAAGCGCTCGTGGACATCGCGACGCTGACCGGCGCTTGCGCGGCGGCATTTTCGGACCGGTGTTCGGGAATCATGAGCACGGACCCGGAGTTAGTGAAGCGTTTGCGGGAAGCCGGAGAGCATACGGGCGAGCGTCTTTGGGAACTGCCGCTTTGGGAGGAGTATTTTGATCTGATCAAAGCGACCTATGCCGACATCCAAAATATCAGCAAAAAATCCGCCGGAGCCATCACGGCCGGTATGTTCCTGAAAGAATTCGCGGATCACACTTCTTCATGGGCGCACCTTGATATCGCCGGAACGGCGTGGAACGAGTCCGGTCCAAAACCCTTATCTCCGATAGGCGCGACCGGCGTCGGCGTCCGGCTTTTTGTCGAGTTCATTAAAAGCTACCTTTGAACGCGGTTTATTTCGAACAATACGGCGGGCCCGAGGTCCTAAAATACGGCAATTTCAAGGACCCCGTTTTAGGTTTCGATGAGGTTTTAGTCGGGATCAGGGCCTGCGCGCTCAATCACCTTGACCTCTGGGTAAGGCAGGGCACTTATAAGAATAAAATTGCAATCCCGATACCGCACATTCTAGGGTCCGACGTGGCGGGTGTCGTGCTGGAAGTCGGCAAGGGCGTCAAGCATTTAAAAAAGGGGGAGCGTGTTGTGGTGGCGCCGGGTCAGCTCTCCGCCAGCGACCCTCTGGCCCTTGAGTCTAGAGACAGCTTCTCGCCCCATTTTCAGATTTTAGGTCTGCAAAGCCAGGGCGGCTATGCGGAAAAGGTAGCTGTCCATTCCCGTTTTGTGATCCCGGTTTCCGGTCGTTTTTCTTTCGAGGAATGGGCGTCCGTGCCGCTTGCGTCGCTCACGGCTTACCATATGTTGACGGCGCGCGTGGGCGTGAAACCCGGAGAAACGGTGCTGGTGCACGCGGCGGGGTCCGGCGTGGGGAGCGCTGCGATCCAGATTGCTAAATTTTTGGGCGCGACGGTGTTTACGACGGTCGGGGATTTTAAAAAAGTCGCGCGGGCTAAGAAACTCGGCGCGGACGAAGTCATTCTGTATAAGACCAAAGATTTCTCAAAAGAAGTGATGAAGCTGACGAATGACAAAGGTGTGGAGGTGGTGTTTGACCACATCGGCCCCGAGATCTGGGAAAAAAATATTTCGTCCCTCGCGCGGGGAGGACGGCTTGTGACTTGCGGCGCCACGTCGGGACCCCGAGCCGAAATTGATATCCGTTATCTTTACGCCAAACAGCTAGGCATTTTTGGTTCGTACATGGGGAGTCTCGCGGAACTCCACAAAGTGCTCGGACTGGTCGAGAAGGGTTTTTTGAAACCGACGCTTGATCGGGCGTTTGCTTTGAAAGAAGCGGCGGAGGCGCAGTCCCGCATGGAAGCGCGGCAGAGTTTTGGGAAAATTATATTGAAAGTCTAAACGACTCAAAGTATACTAATGCGTTACCGGAATCATAAGGAGAAAATAATGGCAAATAAGGCGAATAAGTATGCGGACAACGCGGCCGGCGCGTTTTATGTGGATACCCAGTGTATCGATTGCGATCTCTGCCGTCAGACCGCTCCCAACAATTTTGACCGAAATCAAAGCGGCGGGTATTCCTTTGTGAAGAAGCAGGCCACGACTCCCGAGGAAGAAGCGCTTTGCAAGGAAGCCAAAGAAGGCTGCCCCGTCGAAGCCATTGGAAACGACGGCGCGTAATCTGAAAAGTTTTTTATAGCAACCAAAAAAGCCATGGCGAACCCATGGCTTTTTGTATAAGATAGTCGAATAAACCTTATGAGCGACATTTACAATCTCATCATTATTGGATCGGGCCCGGCCGGTTTCACGGCGGCGCTTTACGCCGCGCGCGCGAACCTGAAGCCCCTGATGTTCGAGGGGCTGGCAAAAGGCGGACAGCCGGGCGGACAGCTCATGCTGACGACCGACGTGGAGAATTATCCGGGGTTCCCCGAAGGAATTTTGGGGCCGGATCTCATGCAGCTTTTCAGAAAGCAGGCCGCGCGTTTCGGCACCGAGCTTTTCCAGCAGGACGTTCAAGCCGTGGACTTTTCCAAACGCCCTTTCAAGGCGACCTCGGACGGCAAAGATTATTTGACCAAGACGGTGATCATCGCCACCGGCGCGTCGGCCAATTGGCTTGGGATCCCTTCGGAAAAGGCCCTTCAGGGACATGGCGTCTCGGCCTGCGCGACCTGCGACGGCTTTTTCTTTAAGGGAAAAGAAGTGGTGGTGGTCGGCGGCGGAGATTCCGCGATCGAAGAGGCGACGTTTCTAACGAAGTTCGCGACGAAGGTTACGATCGTGCACCGCCGCGACGCATTCCGCGCCTCGAAGATCATGCAGGACCGCGCGCGCAACAACAAAAAAATAGAAATGATCTGGGATTCGTCGGTTCAGGAGATCAAGGACCCTTCCCAAAAAAAGGTGACAGCGGTCGTGTTAAAAAATCTTAAGACCGGCGCCGTTTCCGAGAAAAAATGCGACGGCGTTTTCATGGCGATCGGCCACACGCCCAATTCGGAAATTTTTAAGGGAAAGATCGATCTCGACGTGAAAGGGTATGTGAAGGTCCAAAATGGCGGGACCGCGACGAGCGTGCCCGGTGTTTTCGCCTGCGGGGACGTGCAGGATTTCAAATATCGCCAGGCCGTGACGGCCGCCGGCACCGGCTGCATGGCCGCGCTGGACGCGGAAAAATTTCTTGAAGCTCAGCATTAAACGGCCCAAGTTTTTTCACTTCGGTTTCAAGGGGAAGAAAAAAGAAAACCTCCCCAAAAATTCCCTTCCAAAAATAAGGACCAAAATCGTTCCCGGCCCCAAGTCGCAGGAGCTGCGCGAGTCGCTCAAGCGTTTTGAATGTCCGCAAATGACATTCATGGGTGATCCGTATCCCGTCTTTTTTAAAAAGGCCTTCTCCTGCAACATTCTGGACGTTGACGGCAACCGGTTTTTGGACCTCGTGAGCTGTTTTTCAGTCGTGAATATCGGCCACGGGTCAAAGGCCGTCGCGCGCGCGATGAAGGAGCAATCCAGGCGCATGATCCACGGCATGGGTGACGTGCATCCGAATGAGGTGAAGGTTTTGCTCGCGAAACGCTTGAGCGAAATCACACCCGGCAATCTGAATCAGACTATTTTTTCCTCGACGGGCGCGGAAGCGGTCGAATCGGCCCTCAAAACCGCCGTGATGCACACCAAAAAAACGGGCGTCATCGCATTTACCGGCGCTTATCACGGGCTGGGCTACGGCGCGCTTCATGTCACGCATCGCGAGGATTTCAAAAAACCTTTCCTTAAGCAGCTCGCGCCGTTTTCTTATTTTGCGCCGTTTCCGGACGTGCGACTTTATGAAAATAAGGCGGCCCAGGTCTCGATGAAAGCGGTGCAGTCGCTTGTGAGGAGGAATCGTCGTTCAAAACATCCGGTCGGAGCGATCCTCATCGAGCCCATCCAGGGCCGCGGGGGGATTCATGTCGCGCCGCCCGAATTTTTAAAAGCGCTTCGATCCTTTTGCGATGAGCAGAAAATTGTTTTGATCGCCGACGAGGTTTTCACCGGTTTCGGCAGGACGGGCTCCATGTTTGCGGTGGATAAAAGCGGTATCGTTCCCGACCTCCTGTGTCTGGGGAAGGGGATGGGAAACGGTTTTCCGATCTCGGCCTGCATCGGGACGACACGCGTGATGTATTCGTGGGGCCCTTCCACCGGCGACGCGATACACACGAGCACTTTCCTGGGCCATCCGCTCGGCTGCGCGATCGCGCTGGCGGTCATCAAGGAGATCGAGGATAAGAAACTGGCGGACCGTTCGAAAAATCTGGGGGATTATTTCCGGAAAGAACTTTGGAAATTGAAGGAAAAATACCCGATCATCGCCGATATCCGGGGAGCGGGGCTCATGATCGGTGTGGAGCTTGTCGAGCCCCCCGGATTTGGATCCAGAAGCAAGAAAATCGTGCCCGCGACCGCCAAGACACGGGCGTTCGTCGCCGAGGCGCTTCGTCACGGCGTGGTCTTATTGCCCTCAGGCGCGTCCCACAACGTCATTTCGATTACTCCACCCTTCGTGATCTCCGAAAAGGAGATCAATTTCTGCATCAAACTCTTCGACAAAATCCTACAGAATATCCGTTAACTATTGAAATTCTAGGGCAATTATTGGTATACTAGAATGATTTTTAGTAATCAAAAATAGGAAAAAGCGATGCCAAATATCGGAATGCCTAGAAAACAGGGACTTTACGACCCGGCGTTTGAAAAAGACAGCTGCGGCGTGGGGTTTGTCGTCAATATCAAGGGCAAGAAGTCCCATCAAATCGTCGAGCAGGCGCTCACAGTTCTTCTAAACTTGCGTCATCGCGGGGCTTGTGGATGTGAGGCCAACACCGGAGACGGCGCGGGTATCCTCATTCAAGTCCCTCATCAATTTCTCAAAAATGCCTGCCAGAAAACGGGGGTCAAACTTCCCGGTCCCAAAGAATACGGTGTAGGAATGGTGTATCTTTCTCCGGATGAAAAGAACCGAAGGGCCTGTGAGAAGATTTTTGAAGCGATTATCAAGGAAGAAGGCCAGGAGTTCCTGGGATGGAGAACCGTTCCCACCAGCGATAAGCTTTTAGGCCCCACCGCGAAGGCCAGCGAACCGTTCGTGCGGCAGATCTTTATCGGCCGGAATTCCAAGATCAAAAAGGACATGGATTTCGAGCGTAAGCTCTATATCATCCGCCGCCGCGCGGAAAACGCGATCCGCTTTGCCAAGGTGAAAGGCGGCGATTTCTTTTATATCTCTAGTCTTTCTTACAAGACCCTTATTTATAAAGGGATGTTGATGTCCGAACAGGTCCAGCCCTTTTTCCCGGAGCTCGCGGATCCCGCGCTTGAAAGCGCTCTGGCGCTCGTGCACTCACGATTCAGCACGAACACTTTCCCCAGCTGGGAACGTGCGCACCCTTATCGCTATATTTCCCACAACGGCGAGATTAATACGCTGCGAGGCAATATCAATTGGATGCATGCGCGCCAAGCCATGTGCGAATCGCCGCTTTTTGGAAAAGACATCAAGAAAATCCTTCCTGTGATCGCGGCCGACGGCAGCGATTCGGCGATGTTCGACAACTGTCTCGAGTTTTTGGTTTTATCGGGCCGCTCGTTGCCGCACGCGGTCATGATGATGATCCCCGAGCCGTGGTCCAATCATGAGACGATGAGCGATGAGAAAAAGGCATTTTATGAATATCACAGCTGTCTCATGGAGCCGTGGGACGGCCCCGCATCGATCGCGTTTACCGACGGCGTAAAAATCGGCGCGGTGCTCGACCGAAACGGCCTGCGCCCTTCACGCTATTATGTCACGAAGGACGGTTTGGTGATCATGGCTTCTGAGGTGGGTGTGTTGGATGTGCCGCCGGCCAATGTGCTGCAAAAAGGGCGCCTCCAACCGGGCCGCATGTTCCTGATCGATACCGAGGAAGGGCGGATCGTGTCGGACGAGGAACTGAAAAAAAAGATCTCGAGCCAATGGCCCTATCGCCAGTGGCTCAACGAAAATCTTGTCGGTCTTGAAAAATTAGCCGAGGCGCCGCACGCTCACGAACCGGATCATCAGACGGTCATCTTGCGCCAACAGGCGTTTGGGTATACGTTTGAAGATTTGCGTCTCCTCATGGCGCCGATGGGGCAGGACGGCGTGGAGGCCGTGGGGTCCATGGGCACCGATACGCCGCTGGCGGTGTTGTCGAACAAGCCACAGTTACTTTACAATTATTTTAAACAGCTTTTCGCCCAGGTCACGAACCCTCCGATTGACTGTATTCGTGAGGAGATCATCACCTCCACCGAAACTACGATCGGCTCCGAACAAAATCTTCTTCATCCGGAGCCGAAGAACTGCCATCAAATCAAGCTGAAGAGCCCGATTCTAACGAACGAAGAATTTGAAAAACTGCGCCATGTGAATTCCCATGATTTTAAATCGGTGACGCTGCCCATCCTGTATCGCGCCGACGGGGGCGGTAAGGTGCTTGAGGCGGCGTTGGAAGAGCTTTTTAAAAAGGCCAGCCAAGCGATCAAAGACGGCGTCAATATTTTGATCATTTCCGACCGTGGCGTCGATCAAGACCACGCGGCAATCCCGGCGCTTTTGGCGGTGTCGGGGCTGCATCACCATTTGATTCGCGAAGGCACGCGCACGCGCGTGGGGCTCGTGCTTGAATCAGGAGAGCCGCGTGAGGTGCATCATTTCGCTCTTTTGATCGGGTACGGCGCCGGCGCGGTCAACCCGTATCTCGCGTTTGAAACGCTTGATGACATGGTCCGGCAGGGAATTTTAAAAAATATTGATCACAAAACGGCCGTTAAAAACTACGCGAAGGCCGTGGCCAAGGGCGTCGTGAAAACGATGTCGAAAATGGGGATTTCCACGATTCAGAGCTACCGGGGCGCGCAGATCTTTGAGGCGATCGGCCTGAATCACAGTGTGATTGAAAAATATTTTACCTGGACCGCTTCCAGAATCGAGGGCGTAGGTTTGGAGACCCTGGCTCAGGAAGCGCTGAAACGCCATCGTCACGCATTTCCCGATCGGCGCGTAAATGGCGCGACGCTCGACGCCGGCGGGCAATATCAATGGCGGCAGGACGGGGAGTATCATTTGTTCAATCCCGAGACGATCCACAAATTGCAGCTCTCGACGCGGACAAAAAATTACAAGATTTTCAAAGAATATTCGGCGGCGGTTGACGATCAGTCCAGGCACTACTGCACGCTCCGCGGGCTTTTTGAGTTTAAATTTGCTTCGAATCCCATTCCGATCGAAGAGGTAGAATCCGCCGAAGCGATCATCAAACGCTTCAAAACAGGCGCCATGTCCTACGGCTCTATCAGTAAGGAAGCGCATGAAAGTTTGGCCATCGCGATGAATCGTATCGGTGGAAAAAGCAATACCGGCGAGGGCGGCGAGGACCCGGCGCGTTACACGCTTGATCCCAACGGCGATTCACGCAACAGTGCGATCAAACAGGTGGCGTCCGGCCGGTTTGGTGTGACCAGTTTCTATTTGGTCAACGCCCGCGAGCTTCAAATCAAGATGGCCCAAGGCGCGAAACCGGGTGAGGGCGGACAGCTTCCCGGGGCGAAGGTGTATCCCTGGATCGCCAAGGTCCGTCTTTCCACGCCGGGGGTGGGACTGATCTCTCCCCCGCCTCATCACGACATTTATTCCATCGAGGATCTCGCGGAATTGATCCATGATCTTAAGAACGCGAATCACAAGGCGCGCATCAGTGTAAAACTCGTGGCCGAGGTGGGCGTGGGCACGATCGCGGCCGGCGTGGCCAAGGCGCACGCGGATGTCGTGCTGATCAGCGGTCATGATGGCGGGACAGGCGCCTCGCCGCTTTCGAGCATCAAACACGCGGGGATTCCTTGGGAGCTGGGTCTGGCGGAGACCCATCAAACGCTCGTGCTGAATAATTTAAGAAGCCGTATCGCCGTGGAAACCGATGGGCAGTTGAAGACGGGCCGCGACGTGGCGATCGCCGCTCTTTTGGGGGCCGAGGAATTCGGCTTCGCGACGGCGCCTCTAGTGACTTTGGGATGCATCATGATGCGCGTGTGCCATTTGAACACTTGTCCGGTCGGCGTTGCGACCCAGGACCCGGAGCTTCGCAAAAAATTCACCGGAGATCCCGCGCATACCGTGAATTTCATGTATTTCATCGCGGAGGAATTGCGAGAGATCATGGCGAAGCTGGGATTTCGTCGCTTGAACGACATGATCGGACGAACGGATAAGCTGGACGTGAAACAAGCGGTGGAACATTGGAAAACAAAAGGCGTGGATCTTTCGACGATCCTTTATCAGCCCGACGTGCCGGCTACCGTGGGTCGTTATTGCCAAATTTCGCAGGACCATGGGCTCGACAAGGCGCTCGACAACACGACGCTTCTTAAACTTTGCGAGCCCGCTTTGACGAAGAAACAGCCGGTCAAGGCCTCGCTTCCGATCAAAAATACGAACCGAGTAGTAGGGACTATTTTGGGTAGCGAGCTCACACGCCGCTTCGGGCCGGAGGGCCTCGTCGAGGATACCATCCATCTCAAATTCGTCGGCTCCGCCGGCCAAAGTTTCGGCGCGTTTATCCCTCATGGGATGACGCTTGAATTGGAAGGCGACGCCAACGATTATGTCGGCAAAGGCCTTTCCGGAGGGAAAATCATCGTCTACCCTTCCAAACAGGCCACGTTCAAACCGGAGGAAAATATTATCATCGGGAACGTCGCGTTTTATGGCGCGACGCGCGGCGAGGCATACGTCCGCGGAATGGCGGGCGAACGGTTTTGCGTCCGCAATAGCGGTGTCAGCGCGGTCGTGGAATCCGTCGGCGATCATGGATGCGAATACATGACGGGCGGCTGCGTGGTGGTGCTCGGGCCTACGGGAAGAAATTTTGCGGCCGGTATGTCGGGCGGCGTGGCTTATGTTTTGGATTTAGCGGGAGATTTCGCGGGTCATTGCAACAAGCAAATGGTGGATCTGGAGCGCCTTGAGAAAAAAGAAGAGACCGAAGAGGTGCGCCGGATGATCGAGACACACGCGCAGGTCACCGAAAGCGACCGTGCCAAACATATTCTCAATCTGTGGGAGGAAATGGTCCCGAAATTCGTGAAGGTCATTCCGAAAGATTACAAACGCGTGCTCTCGGCGCTCGAGCGTGTTAAGAGCTCAGGTCTCAGCGGAGAGCAGGCCATCATGGCGGCCTTCGAGGAAAATGTTCGCGACCTCTCGCGTGTTGGCGGCAACTAATGGGTAAACCAACCGGATTTAAGGAAATCTCACGCGAACTGCCCAAGGACCGCACCCCGGCCGAACGCGTCAACGACTGGGATGAGTTTCATCTTCATTTGGGCGAAGAGAAGCTGAGGGGCCAAGGGGCTCGCTGCATGGATTGCGGGATCCCTTTCTGCCATGACGGCCGTTTGCTCGCGGGAATGGCATCTGGTTGTCCTATCAACAACCTGATCCCCGAATGGAATGATCTGGTTTACAAAGGATTATGGCGCGAGGCGCTGGAGCGTCTTCACAAGACCAACAATTTTCCCGAATTTACCGGCCGCGTCTGCCCGGCGCCTTGTGAAGGTTCTTGCGTCCTTGGCATCAACGAACCGCCTGTCACGATCAAAAATATTGAATGCGCGATCATTGACAGGGGTTTTGAGGAAGGTTGGGTGAAGGCCGACCCTCCCGATAAACGGACAGGCAAGAAAGTGGCGATCGTCGGTTCGGGCCCGGCGGGGCTCGCGGCCGCGGCGCAGCTTAATAAAGCCGGGCATTCGGTCACCGTTTTCGAACGTGCCGACCGCGTTGGTGGACTTCTGATGTATGGGATTCCCAATCCGAAGCTGGATAAAAAAATCGTCCAGCGCCGCATTGATCTCATGGCGAAAGAGGGAGTCAAATTCATCACGAACACGGAAGTGGGAAAAAATTATCCCGCCGAAAAACTTTTGAAAGAATTTAACGGCGTGGTTCTTTGCGGAGGGGCCACCAAACCGCGGGACCTTCCGATCGAAGGACGAAACCTGAAGGGGATTCACTTCGCGATGGAATTTCTCCAAGCCAACACGAAGAGTTTATTGGACGGCAAAAAAAATGGTGATTTTATATCCGCCGAAGCGCGGAACGTGATCGTGATCGGCGGCGGTGATACCGGCACGGACTGCGTCGGTACTTCAATGAGGCATCATTGCAAGAATTTGGTCCAGCTTGAGATTTTACCAAAACCCCCGCTTGAGAGGGCATCCGACAATCCTTGGCCGCAGTGGCCGAAAGTTTATAAATTGGACTACGGCCAGGAAGAGGCGGCGGCACTTTTTGGGGACGACCCACGCCGCTACCTTGTCACCGCCAAAAAATTCGTCGGCGATGACAAAGGCCATGTCAAGGCGATTGAGATTGTCAGCATCGAATGGGCTAAGGACGAGAAGGGCCGTTTTCTCCCGAAAGAAATTCTGGGGTCCGAAAAAACATTGCCCGCCGACCTCGTGCTTCTTGCGATGGGTTTTCTGGGGCCTGAGGACACGGTGTTAAGCCAATTGGGCGTCGAACGAGACGAACGTTCGAATGCGAAGGCCGAGCATGGCAAGTTCACGACGAACCTGAAAGGCGTTTTTACCGCCGGCGACATGCGCCGCGGCCAGAGTCTGATCGTGTGGGCGATCAATGAAGGGCGGGGCGCCGCGCGGGCGCTCGACGAATATTTGATGGGAGAGAGCGACTTACCCTAAGGAGGAGGCAATATGCGAAAGTCAGGTTGGATGGTTTTGTTTTTGTTTGTTGGTTTGAGCGGCGGGATTTGTTTCGCGGAGGTGACGGACTTTCCCGTGTCGGATCCCGACGTGGAAGGAAGGATCGCGAATATTGATTATGTCAAAAACGAGATCATCGTCAACAACATCCTGTATAAAGAAAAAAAAGTGGGCGCGCGTGAGAAAAGGATCAAGGTCAAGCAGGGCATGATCAATAATTACAAAGTGCAGGATTATGTTAAAATAAAACTCGACGAGAAAAATAAAATCGCCGCCATGATTGAGCTCGTGAAACGCTGACCCCCCATGACAAACCAAATGGACACCGTTCATAACGTTTATAATCTGATCCTTGAGTATCTCATCAAGTACGGTTTTCAGGCCCTGATAGGCCTGATCATTGTTTTGATCGGCTGGAAGATCGCCGGGTGGCTCAGCCGCTTTTTTATCAACCTCTGCCAAAAAAGACACCTGGACATCACGCTGACCAAATTCCTCGCGATGGTCCTCAAAGTCATCGTCTTGACATTCACGGCGCTGATCGCGCTCGATAAATTCGGTATCACGATCTCGCCGTTTATCGCGTCCATCAGCGCGATGATCTTCGGTGCAAGCTTCGCGCTCCAGGCGCCGTTGTCGAACTACGCGGCGGGACTGTCCATTATCTTTACGCGCCCGTTCGTGGTAGGCAATACGATTACGATCAAAGGGTATAATGGCGTCGTGGAGGAAGTAAAGCTGCCCTGCACGATTCTTTTGACCGTGGACGGCGAGAGGATCACGATTCCGAATAAGGACATCGTCGGAGAAGTCATCGTGAATTCCTTGGAGAATAAAGTGGCCGAGTCCGTCGTGGGCATCAGCTACGGCGATGATCCTGCGAAGGCGATTCGAGTCATTGGTGATACCTTGAAAACCATTCCCCAAGTCGCTTCGTCTCCAGCGGCTCAAGTAGGCATCCAGGCCCTCGCCGATTCTTCGATCAATATCGGCGTGCGTTATTGGGTCCCAACCATGGAATACCTGAAGGTGGTTCACGCGACAAATCTCGCGATCTACAACGCGCTAAAAAATTCAGGCGTCACGATCCCATTCCCGCAGCGGGATGTGCATGTCATTTCAACGAACAGTGAATCGTTGAAATTGTCAAAGTGAATGTCGGATCTTGAGACCAGAAATCTTGATTCCGAGATCCGGGCTTTCATAAAAAAATTCAACGCCGCGCCCGCGCCCGAGAAACTGTTTCAATCCCTTGCGTTCAAACTGTTTGACTATCAATTCACGCGCAATGAAAACTATCGGAAGTTTTGTCTCTCGGAGGGCCGCCGGCCGGGGGGGCTCGTGAGCTGGAGGGAGATCCCGGCCATGCCGACGATCGGATTTAAAGAGTTGGTCCTCGCAACTTTCCCGATAAAGAACGCGGCCAGAATTTTTAAAACGAGCGGCACATCCTCCACTAAAGCGTCGGCGGACGCTCCTTTGCGAGGAGCGCATTTTTTTGACACGTTGGCACTTTATGAGGCGGCGATCACGCCGCCCTTTAAAGCGTATTTGATGGTGGATGCGCAGGACTTCTCATTTTTCTTTCTCATGAGCTCTCCTCAAGAATCTCCGGATTCCTCGCTATCGTACATGATGGGTGTGGTGAATAAAGCTTTCGCCGGCCAAAAAGGGAAATTTTACGCCAAAAAGGGAGCCATAAAAAACGAAGCGCTGGTAGCGGACCTTTCGCGGACCCGAAAAAAGGTCTTTATTCTTTCAACGGTTTTTTCACTCAAGAGTTTTCTCAATTTCTTAAAATCAAAGAAACGATCTTTTACATTGCCCAAGGGGAGCCGTTTGATGGAGACAGGAGGATTTAAGGGCAGGGTTCGGGAAATTTCCAAGCCGCGGCTTTACGCGGAATGTGAAAAGCGCCTCGGCATTGATAGGCATTTTTGCGTGAGCGAATACGGAATGACGGAACTCTCAAGCCAGTTTTATGACACGACGCTAAGAGATCAATTTTTGAAAATTAAGCGCAAACCTTTTAAAGAAGGGCCGGCCTGGATTCGGACGCTCGTGATCGACCCTCGCTCGGGCCGGGCGGCCAAAAAAGGGCGCGCCGGACTACTGCGGCATTTTGATCTGGCCAATCGCGGTTCGGTACTCGCGGTTCAAACCGAGGACATAGGGCGTGCCGTCGGCGACGGTTTCGAGCTTCTTGGCCGCGCGTCCGGATCGGAGCTTCGGGGGTGTTCGCTAAATTATGAGGAATTCTTAAATTCATGACCCGCCTATTAAACAATTTATTAGCGTACAGAGACAGGCATTTGAAAGACCGAAAGGTTTACGCGATCGCGCGGTCGTTGGGCGCTCTTTCCAAAAAGTGGCTCCGGAAAGATTATCCTTTTCGGAAAAAAGCGCTGCGGCAGCTCGTGCAGAGGTCGCGTTTCTCAGAAGAAATGGCGGAGGCGCTTTTGAACGCGCTTTTTCGGGAGCTGACACCGCCAAAACTTCTTCGGCTTCTGAAGTCCGAACTGAGAGACCCGCTCGTTTTGGACGGTTTTAGACGCGATCCCATTTCAGGGCGTTCGCATCGGGCCGAAGGCCCGCGTCTTATCACCCATATTTTTTCCGGCAATGTCCCGAATCCGGCTATTTTGAGCTTTATTTTGGGGATGCTCGTCAAAAGCGCGAACCTCGGCAAGGTTTCGAGCAAGGACGAAGGATTTTTGGAAATTTACCTCAAGTCTTTGAAGGCGTGGGATAGACGTTTGGCCGGCGCCAATGTTCTATTGGTTCCGAAGGACAAGAAATCAACGCTGCGGGCCATCCGAACGTCGGGGCTGGTCATCGCTTATGGCGGCGATGAATCGCTGAAAGCGATTAGAAGCCATGTCCCCATCACGACGCCGTTTGTGGGCTATGGTCATCGGATAAGCTTTGGAATATACGCGAAGGAAGCCTTGAATAAAAAAAACCTAGAAAGGTCCGCTAAAAAAACGGCGCAGGATATTTGGATGGCGGATCAGAGAGGATGCCTGTCGCCGTCGGAGATTTTTATCGAGGCGGGCGGGGAAGTGCCGCTGGCCGGATTTTCCGGAGCCTTAGCCAGGGCGATGGAACGGTCGTTCGCCGCAAAGGCGTGGCGGCTCCCGGCCGGCCCCGGCGAGGCGGAGCTCATAGGATTTGGGGCAAGAAAAATGGTCCGCGTGCGTCTTGTGCGGAAATTGGAAGTCATTTCAAAAATTCTACGGCCGTTTCAAAAATATTTGCAAGCCGTCTCTTTGGAGGCAGGTCCCGCGCGGCGAAAAAAAATCGCGGATCATCTCTCGGCGATAGGCGTCAACCGAATCTGCCGGGCCGGGCAAATGCAGCGGCCGCCTATCACCTGGCATCACGACGGGAAACCTAATCTTGCCTCCTGGCTCGCTTGGACGGATATGGAAACTTAAAACTTACTTTATGGTAAAATATTTCAAATGAAAAAATACATCTGCATCCACGGCCATTTTTATCAACCGCCGCGTGAAAACCCCTGGACCGGAGAAGTGGATCCCGAAGAGTCCGCCAAGCCGTTCCATGATTGGAACGAACGGATCACGAAGGAGTGTTACGAAGCCAATGCCCAGACGCCGGTCCTGAACGCCAAAGGAGAGGTGGTCGCGCGGGTCAATAATTTCTCGAAGATCAGCTTTGATATCGGCCCGACGCTTCTTTCATGGCTCAGGCGCCGGGACCCGGCCACCTATCGCGCCATCATCGAGGCGGACCTGGAAAGCGCCCTGAAACACGACAACCACGGCAACGCGATGGCGCAGGTTTACAATCACATCATCATGCCGCTCGCGTCGAGGCGCGATAAGATCACGCAAGTCATGTGGGGAATCCATGATTTTGAATTTCATTATAAAAGAAGGCCGGAAGGCATGTGGCTCTCCGAGACGGCGGTGGATTATGAGACCTTAAACATCCTGGCGGACCATGGGATCCTTTTTACTATTTTATCGCCGCATCAGGCCAAACGCGTCCGCCACATCGGCTTTGCCACTCAATGGGATTCCGCTCATCATGAATCCGTCAATCCACACCATCCTTACCGGCTTTTGCTCTCAAACGGAAAACACTTCCATGTTTTTTTCTATGACGCGCCGATCTCCCAGGCGATTGCGTTTCAAGGGCTCTTAAATAGCGGAGACGAACTTGCCCGCCGCCTCTTGAACGGCTTTGGGCACCGTGACCGGGAGCAGCTTGTCTCCACGGCGACCGATGGAGAGAGCTTTGGGCATCATCACAAACACGGCGAGATGGCTATCGCCTACGGCCTGAAAAAAATCGAAGACCAGCGATTGGCGTGCTTGACCAATTTCGCGGAATTTTTGAGCCGATCCGGCTCTTATTGGGAAGCGGAAATCCATGAAAACAGCTCTTGGAGCTGCGCCCATGGAGTCGAGCGGTGGCGCGCGGATTGCGGGTGCCACATCCATCACGAGGAAGGATGGAACCAGGAATGGCGGAAATTTTTAAGGGACGCGTTTGATTTTTTGAAAAAAATCGCGGACGATATTTTTGAAGCGGAGACGAGTCCGCTTTTCAAGGACCCTTGGGAGGCGCGTGATGATTATATCGAGGTGATCCTTGAGCCCTCGAAGAAAGAGAGATTCTTGAGTAAGCACGCCAGAAAAAGGTTGAGCGAAGAGGAAAAAGAAAAATGTCTCGAGCTTCTGGAGGCCCAACGGTGTTCGCTTTTCATGTATACGAGCTGCGCCTGGTTTTTCGATGACATCTCGGGAATTGAACCGGTGCAGATCATGAAATTCGCTTTGCGGGCGATGGAGCTCGTGCAACCCTATCATCAGGAAGAGATCGAAGGCCGGTTCCTGAAAATATTGGGCCAGGCAAAAAGTAACTATCCAGAACATGGGAGCGGCGCGGACATCTTCAATCGTTGGGTAAAGGCCGCCAAACATTCCTCGAAAAAAGAGTTGGCGCATGGGTTTTAAGTGTGGGATCGTTGGTCTGCCGAATGTCGGCAAGTCCACCATTTTCAACGCGCTGACGCGCGGGTCGGTCCTTGCCGCCAATTATCCTTTCGCGACGATTGACCCGAATGTCGGCATCGTCGCGGTGCCCGACAAACGCCTTGATGTCCTCACCGAAATAGTCCCCACGCAAAAAGTGGTCCCCACTTCTCTTGAGATCGTGGACATCGCGGGAATCGTGAAAGGCGCTTCTCAAGGAGAAGGACTTGGTAACCAGTTCCTGAGCCACATCGCGGAAGTGGACGCGATCATTGAGGTGGTGCGCTGCTTTGAAGGGACCGACATTATCCATGTGAGCGGTAGCATCGATCCTTTGCGGGACATCGAGGTGATCAAGACGGAGCTGATCTTAAAAGACCTGGAAGTTTTGGCGAAACACAAAACGCGTTACGAAAAACTCGTTAAATCGGGAGATAAAAAAGCACCGCAGATCATGCCGCTCTTGGACCGCCATGAGAAACTTTTTAATGAAGGAAAAACAGCGAGGCAAGTAATTTTAAGCGAAGAGGAAAAATCACTTTTGAAGGATGTCCACTTTTTGACCGAAAAGCCGGTCCTTTACGCCGCGAATATCGCCGAGGAAGAGCTCGGGAAACCCGAAACGGCGCACACGGCCTCGGTCCGGAAAAAGGCCGAAAGCGAAAGCGCCGCGATGATCGTGATCTCGGGAAAGGTCGAGGAGGACATCTCAAAGCTCGAGGCGGCGGGCGAACGCGAGGAATTTTTGAAAGCGATGAACCTGAAAGAATCGGGCCTCGATCAGCTGGTGAGGGAAGGGCACAAGTTATTGCATCTTATCACCTTCTTTACCGTGGGTGACACCGAAAACCGCGCTTGGACTGTCGAAAAGGGCGCGACGGCGCCGCAGGCAGCCGGAAAGATCCACTCGGATTTTGAAAAGGGATTCATCCGCGCCGAGGTGACCGCCTATGACGACTTTGTTAAATACCGCGGGGAGCAGGGCGCGAAGGAAAAAGGCCGCTTCCGCTTGGAAGGCAAAGAGTACCTCGTCCAAGACGGCGACATCATGCATTTTCGTTTTAGTGTGTGATATAATTAGCGAATCAACTTTATACGATAGGAATTTTAAATGATTACTATTTCCGAAGGCAAATTAAAAAGTTTAGAGGCGGTTTCCAATAAAAAAGGGGTGATCACCGCCGCGGCGATGGACCAGCGCGGCTCGCTGCAGAAGTCCATCGCGAAAGCCAAGGGTGTGAGTGACAAGGAAATCACCCCGCAGATGATGTCCGAGTTTAAGGTCATCGTGACGAAAGTTTTGACCCCTTACGCCAGCGCGATTCTGTTGGACCCGGAGTTTGGCCTAGAGGCCGCTCGTCAGCGCTCGAAGAACTCAGGGCTTCTGTTGGCCTATGAAAAAACCGGCTACGACGCCACCGGCCCGGGGCGCATCCCGACTTTTCTCGACGGTTATAGCGCGAAGCGCCTGAAAGAAGAGGGGGCCGATTGCGTCAAAGTCCTTCTTTATTACTCACCGTTTGACGATCCCAAGGTCAATCAGAAAAAACATGAGATCATGGAGCGCATCGGCAAGGAATGCGAAGAGGCGGACATCGCTTTTTTTCTCGAGTTCGTCGGCTATGACCCCAAGGGCGGCGACGCGAAAGACCTGACCTACGCGAAGCAAAAGCCCGATGTCGTAATCAAGAGCATGGAAGAATTTTCCAAGGACAAATACAAAGTGGATGTCCTGAAGGTCGAGATCCCGATTGATGTGAAATATTTGAAGGGCTCCCAGGCGTTCAACGGCAAAGAGATCGCCTACGATTGGGATGAGGCCAAGGCGATTTTCAAACGCCAGGACCAATGCACGAAAAAACCGTTTATTTATCTTTCGGCCGGTGTCAGCGACGATATTTTTAGGGAGAGTTTGGAGCTAGCGATCAGCGGGGGCGTCAATTTCGCCGGCGTTCTTTGCGGCCGCGCCACCTGGAAAGACGGGATCCCCGTCTACGCGCAAGGCGGAGCCAAGGCGCTCGAGGCCTGGCTCTTGGACCGGGGCGTTAAAAATATTCAGGCACTGAACGCCGTGTTGGACAAAGGCGCCAAACCCTGGCACGCGCGGTATGGCGGCCGGGACAAGGTCCAAACCGCGTCCAAGGCGCTTCGGTAGGCGATGCCGTATCTTCCCGGAAAAGAAAGAAAGAAAAAAGAAGACGACGAGAAAGCCCTTCCGAGAGGAGACATTGACGTTGAGAAGTTGAGCAGGGCCTACGAAGAACTCATGGAGGTCCATCGTCAAACCCGTGAATCTCACATCGAGATGATCCTAAACCTCGCGATTGCGGCCGAATACAAAGACCCGGACACCGGCAACCACATCCTTCGCGTCAGTGACTACGCGACTGAGCTTGGAAAGGCCCTCGGGCTCTCCAATGATGAAATTGAGATCTTGAGATACGCGAGCCCGATGCATGATATCGGCAAGATCGGCATCGCCGACCGGATTCTTCAAAAACCGGGTGAGCTGACCCCTGAGGAATGGGAGATCATGAAGACGCACACGCTGATCGGTGCGCGCATGTTTCAAGGGGCCAAGGCCCCTCTTTTGAAGGCGGCGGGTCAGATCGCGTTGAGTCATCATGAACAATTCGACGGATCGGGTTATCCTCACGGGGAGTGTGGAGAAAAGATCCCCATTTTTGGCAGGATCGTGGCGCTGGTGGACGTGTTTGACGCGGTCGTTTCCGAGCGCTGTTACAAGACAAAATCCTCTTTCGAGGAAGGATTTGCGTACATTCAAACCCTCGCTGGCACTCATCTGGATCCGGCGCTCGTGCGGGCCTTCGTGGGGGAGCAAAAAAATATCCGGAAGGTCTATGATGCCAGCACCACGATCCAACAATTTGTCAGTGACTTCGAACATCAAAAATTAGAGCTCTAAAAATGACGGCAAAGAAAGATTATTACGAGATCCTAGATGTCAGCGAACGTGCCTCGGTGGATGAAATCAAAAAGGCTTACCGGAATCTCGCCAAGAAGCACCACCCCGACGCCAATCCCGGCAACAAATCCGCCGAAGAAAAATTTAAAGAAATCTCCGAAGCGTATTATGTTTTAAGCGACACCAAAAAACGCAAAGACTATGATCTCTACAAACAGCGCGGTTTCTCGCAAGGCCAGGGTGGTTATCAAAGCGCCCAAGGATTTCAAGGGGCCCAAGGGTTTGATTATGAGGAAATCCTGCGCGCGTTCAGGGGTGGGCAGGGTGGCGGTGGGAGAAGAACCACGGTCCATTTCGGCGGCGGCATGAGGGGTTTCGAGGATATTTTCGGAGATCTTTTCGGCGGCGGACGCGAAAACGACGGCGGCGAGGAAGAGGTGGAGGGACAGATCTCGTCTGACGCGGTCGCGACGCTTAAGATCTCAAAGTCGCGTGCGCAAAAAGGGGGAGAGGTCAGTTTTGGCACCAGAGCCGGAAAAAAAATCACCGTCAAGATTCCGGCGGGGATCAACTCGGGGAAAAAACTTCGATTGACCCGGCAAGGCAGTGTCTGCCAAACTTGCGGGCACCCCGGCGATTTGATTTTAACCATTAAAGTGGAATAGAAAGGGATGCGATGAAGAAAAGACTCGTTTATTTTTCTTTGATTGTCTTGGCCGTACAGCTGAACGCCGGTTGCGGGCAAAAAAGCGCCACCGAGCCGGCGCCCTCTTTGGAGGTTTCAAAGCCCACCTTCGATCCCGCGACGGCCGCCACGCTTAGAGGAAAGGCGCTGTTTGAAGGAATCGCCCCGCCGCCCAAGGCGATCCCGATCAAAGGCAATCCCGAATGCGCGGTGCTCCACGCCGACGGAACTGTTCTATCCGAGGAGCTCGTCGTCCATGAGGGAGGCTTGCAAAATGTTTTTGTTTATATAAAGGAAGGGCTTGAAGGGCAGACCTTTGAGCCGCCGGCAGCTCCCGTGACGATCGCGAACCGAGAATGCATGTATGCGCCTCATGTGAGCGGCGTGCAGGTGGGCCAGCCGGTCATTCTCTTGAACGAAGACCCTACGCTCCACAACATCCATTCGTATTCCCAGACCATGAAACCCTGGAACCTCGGACTGCCGTTTCAAGGCATGAAGCAGGTCAAAAAATTCGACTCGGCCGAGGTGATGGTGACTTTGAAATGCGATGTGCATCCGTGGATGATCGGTTATGTGGGCGTGTTGCCGCATCCGTATTTTGCCGTCACGAATTCCAAGGGAGAATTTGAAATAAAGAATTTACCGCCGGGAGACTACATGATCGAGGCCTGGCATGAAAAACTCGGGGCCCAATCTCAAACGATCAAGATCGAGCCCCAAGAAACGAAAGAAATCGAGTTTAAATATTCCGCTTAAAAGTTCGCGCCGACTTTGCCCGCGACCTTGTTCACGAGATGCCAGACCAAAACAAAGCCGATCACGAACGCCGCGAGGACGGGCGCAAGACTAAATGCGGGCAGGTGGCTCGCCGCCGCCATGCAGAAAAGCATCGGGACGGACAAGTAGGTATTGAGGCGTGAAGCCAAAAACGCGCGTTTCGTCAGGCCGGCCATTTCGGGGGGAGACTGGCCCGTTTTTGTCCAAGTGATCAGTTTTTTCTGCGCTGGCCAGATGATGAACCAGACATTGAACCACATGATGCTGCCCAAGAGCGCACCGAGAGAAATCCATTGGCCCCAGGTGGAGGTGAAGAGGCCGCCGGTGCCGGTCAGCCCCGCGCCGTTCAGATGAAGCTTGGTCCCGATATACAGCCATCCGGTGACGAAGGTGATCATGGCGCCCCAGCGGAACCACCACAGTGCGCGCGGCATGAGCTGCGGAACCACGAGTTTCTTCGTGTTCGCGTCCATGGTTTTGGCGAAAGGCCCGTTGACAAAATTAAAAAAGTAAAGAAGCCCGATCCAGATGATCCCGAAAATAAAATGAAACCATCTTAAAATGAATAAAAATATCGTGGCACCATCAAGCGATACGGCGATTTCAGGCATGCGCATCTCCTTTGTTTGAACCATTTTCATTTTATCAAGGCGGATTGGTGAAAGCAATCATTAAAAGAGTAAACGAGGCGACGATGGCGACGGGTCCTGGCAGCCGCCAAGGATTATTCCTCCGCGGATACGCTCCGGCGCCTCTCCGAGCCTTAGGCTCGTAGAGCCGGAGGCCCGCCGAGGCGCCTCGCTCGATGAATCCGCTCGTGGTGTAAAATAGGTGTCCCATGGCACTCGCGGATTTCAACGCTCCGCTCCGGAACAATCCTTGTCGGCTGGTAAAGCTCGTCACACGTTGAACGAGCTCAACTTTAATTTTCAAGGATTAACCCTTTACATATGAACATCAATACATCTAACGCTTTATCGCCTATCAACCTATATAAATTTGTTTTCTCATTTGATGATTTAAAAAAAGCCACAAGACAAGAACAAGTCTTTTTCATAAAAGCCTTAGAAATATCTCACGAAATCATTAGCCTTCATAAATTTATTCTTTACTCTAATAATGCTAAAGGAGAAAAAGAAAGCGTTCAGGAAAGCGCGCAAACCATGCAAGCATTTTATTTTGTAAAACTCTTGGCGGCTGCCTTATACGAAGCCTATAAATTCCTAAAACTTTATTATTGGTTAATTCCACCTGTAGGAAAAAGAGCTGAGAAGGAAAATAAAATTATAAGCAAATACGAATTAAAAGATATTAGTAAGGAATACGAAGGTTTGTTACAAGCTGAAAGTAAAGTTAGTCTTGCTAAAATTTTAGATTATTTTGAACCCAAGATTGACACTCCTCAGGTAAAAAATAAAAATACTCTTGAAATAATAAGAAATAAGTTCAGCTATCACCACGACTTTGAATCAATAATCAAGGATCTTGACCGTAAATTAGGCGAATGTGAACCACGACTTTTTCTATCAGATTATGACGGCAATTGCCATTATGAGTTTTCAAGAAATTTATCGATGCTTTCGTTAATGTATGAACTAAACTTTTTAGAGAAGCAATACGGGGAAGGCTTGGAGAAAATAATCGGAGAATCTTTGGAAAAAGCCACTTACTTCGCAGATTTTTTAAATGATTTTGTGTTAATTTTTTGCAAAAAATATTTGAATATTGATGAGATAGAATTAAAGAATTTAGAAACGATAAAAATTCTAGTGCCACAATTGAGTAATATCAAGCTTCATTATTTTTCTATTCCAGATATAGGTAGTAAACCGGACGATGTCCCAGGGAGTTTTTAAGGCGTCAAATCTCTTCTTGGCTACATCTTAAATCGTAAACTGTACGACGTCCAGTGGGGACAGGTTAGAAAAACAATCGAAGCGGATCCCTTGATTGACTTGAATGAAACCCCATGAATAAAGAAAGCCATTACTCACTAAGCGATCTTGTTTTTTACGCTTTAAGACTCGGCGCTACCGGTTTCGGCGGACCTGTCGCGCTCGTTGGGTACATGTTCCGCGATCTTGTGGAAAAGCGAAAATGGATTTCCGAATCCGATTACAAAGAGGGTTTGGCTTTGGCGCAGTTAGCCCCGGGTCCCTTGGCGGCGCAGCTTGCGATATATCTCGGCTATGTGGATTACAAAATATTAGGCGCCACTCTCGTCGGCATCGCCTTCGTCCTGCCATCTTTCCTCATGGTTGTCGCTCTCGGCTGGCTTTATGCACGCTATGGCGGTTTAAATTGGATGCAGGCCGTCTTTTATGGTGTCGGCGCCTGCGTCATCGGAATCATCGCGGTCAGTTCCTACAAGCTAACTTTAAAGACTGTCGGAAAGAATAAACTTCTTTGGGCGATATTTCTTATCGTCGCCGTCTTCACGGCGGCCACGGAATCAGAAAATATTTATTTGATCTTGTCTTGCGGCTTTCTCGTATGGTTTATCGAGAACCCGCCGTTTAAATTTAAAACGATGAACGCGATGCTGCTATTTACCGTTCCTTTAGCCGTCGATTCCCGCGGAGTCAGTTCAAGCGCCCCCATTCTTAAAGATATTTTTTTCTTTTTCGCGAAAGCAGGGGCATTTGTATTTGGCAGTGGATTGGCCATCGTGCCTTTTCTTTATGGAGGCGTGGTCAAAGAACATCAGTGGCTCAATAATCAGCAATTTCTTGATGCGGTGGCTGTTGCGATGATCACTCCGGGGCCGGTTGTCATTACCGTGGGTTTCATCGGCTATCTCATCGCCGGATTTCCGGGGGCGTGTGTTGCTGCGCTGGCAACGTTTCTTCCTTGCTATCTTTTTACCGTTATTCCGGCGCCCTACTTTAAGAAATATGGAAAAAAGCCGGCCATCCTGTCTTTTGTAAATGGAGTTACAGCCGCCGCCGTGGGTGCTATTACAGGCGCTGTCATTGTTCTTGGACGAAGGTCCATCACGGATATTCCCACAATATTGATCGCTCTGGTCACGGCATTTGTTTTATGGAAGACAAAGAAGGTGCCTGAGCCCATTTTAATCCTTATCGCCGCTGTTCTTGGGTTAACGCTTAAATTAGGAGGAGGTTTATGAAGAAGCGGTTGAGCACTCTTCTTATTGGAATCAGTTTTGTGTCGGTGACCGCGTTTGCGTCTTCTGATTCTTTGAGAATAAATTTTGATGACATGAAGTCTGGTGAGAAACCAAATGGATGGAAGGTTGACGCAACACACGGAGGCAATCAACTCGCCGAATGGAGTGTGGTTCCTGACTCTGATGCGCCATCACAACCAAATGTTTTGGCTTTGACCAAACCGCACGAAAGCGAATTTAACCTTTTTTGGACGGATTCAATTCATTTTAAAGACGGCGCCCTTGAAGTAAAAATTAGAGCCGATAGAGGAAAGGAAGACCAGGGCGGCGGTCTGATCTGGAGAGCTCTCGATGCAAACAATTACTACGTTACTCGTTATAATCCGCTTGAAAAAAATCTTCGTCTTTATTATGTAAAACAAGGAAAACGCGTTCAGCTTGCCGATGTTAAAGCCGATATAAAATCCGGAGAGTGGTTCAAGATAACCGTATCGCACCAAGCGGAAATGATCGCAGTTTTCCTAAACGGACAGAAGGTTATGCAGGTACAAGACGGCAATCTCTTAGCCGCCGGCGGAGTAGGCTTTTGGACAAAAGCAGACGCTGCTAGTTCCTTCGACGACTTCTCTATAACAGTACCGTCTACCTAAGTAAACCGGACGACGTGTAGCACTTCACGATTAAGGTAACAAAGAGAGGCCATTGCGAGCGTGGGCTTTATAGCCGTGGCGAAGCAATCTAAGCATATAAGGCATTCTAACCAATGAGATTGCTTCGTCGCTACGCTCCTCGCAATGACAGATAGTAATAAACCATAGGATCAATGCCTGTTACCTAAATACTGAAGAATTACACGACGTCCCAGGGGGAGAGGTTAGTTGATAAATAAGAAAATTAATCCATACCACGTTGGCGTGGCAGCGGAGGCATTTGCTGCTGGTAGTTTTGCGTTGCTTGGTTATGACGTTACTGTTCAATACGGCGCCAACCAGCCAGGGTATGACCTTGTGGTGGTGAAAGGTGATAAGATTCTAAAAGTTAATGTTAAGGGCAGCCAGGATGGGGGCTGGGGAGTGAACCAGAGCTATAAGAAAGGAAGGACCTATTTTGAGGCTGCCGATGTATGGTTAAAAGCGCAAGGCCCAAACATCGTTTTCTGTTTTGTCCAATTTAAGGGTGTTGCCCCTAATCATATGCCACGTATGTACCTGGCTACGTCGCACGACGTGGCAAAAAGACTAAAAGAATCGGCTAATGGACGTGGCGAAACTATTCTTTACGAAAGGAAAGATTGGACAAAAAGAGCTTATGGTAGAGGAACAGTTGATAAGATCCCAAGCAATTGGAATTTTTCTGAAAGCAGAATAGCAGACATGTTTCGTTGACCGGGCCAGGTCCCAAACGGCCAAAGGGAGGCAGGCGTTCTCATTTGAATTTGAGTCTAAAATAGTGTATCATCCACTGTATGAAGCATTTTAAAACTAAGTTAACAATAGCTATTTACAAAGAAGGCAAAGGTTTTATTGCTTTTTGCCCCGCGTTGGATTTGTGTGCCCAAGGAACCTCTGCAAAAGACGTTCAAAAGAATTTTGAGGAAACCTATCAACTATTTTTAGAAGAAACAACGAAAAAAGGCACTCTGGAGCAGGTGCTTTTCGACTGTGGGTGGAAAAAAGAGACCAAGTCTTGGGATCCCCCTCAGTTTGTAAAAAACATCGAAGAAGAAGTTTCGTTTCCTGTCTAATTGCCCCACCTCTCACCTGTTAGTTATCTAAAATTCGTCAAGTTCCTCGAGTATGTTGGTTGCGTACAATCTCGCCAAAAAGGAAGTCATGTCTCATTTGTAAGGGATGATTTATTAAGGCCGGTTATCGTCCCTAGGCATAAAGAAATCACCGTCCCAGTTATAGCTTCCAATCTGAGAACTTTAAAGATTTCATCGAAAAAATATTTAGAAATTGTTGATAAATTATAACCAAGACCCCGTCTGAGAACAATGCGAGCCAGGACCCGCTAAGGATGTTTGAGAACAAAAGGAGAAAATACCATGAGCACTAAACAGAAGGCCCCGTTCGTGATAGAGGTGCAGCCAGGTGATTATTTCTGGTGCGCTTGCGGTGAGTCTGAAAAACAGCCCTTTTGCGACGGGTCGCATGCCCGCAAGAATACGGGCAAAACGCCGATTAAAGCCAATATCGACGCCCCAAGAAAAGTCGCTTGGTGCGGCTGCAAAGAGTCCGCCAATAAACCCTTTTGCGACGGCACTCATAGGAAGTTATAAAATTATAAGGAGTTAGTTCTTGAAACGTGAACGGGCTTGATTTCAATCCTCAGGGACTGACCCCTTATTCCTCGTCGCTCCACCGGAATTTGGATTTTTTGGTAGGCCTGTAAGTGGAAAAAGAATTATTCGATAGGCGTTTTGCGGCGCCGGTTGAGGCGCTGGCCAGGGTCAACGCCGGCATGTCGTTTTTCGCGGGATCTGGATTCACCGTCATCACCGTATCTTGAGGCGAAGCGCTGGCCGCGGGCACAACGGTGTTTGTGCTCCTTGAGGATTCCGTGTGCCAAAATTCATAATCTTTTGTATTCACTTTGCCGTCTTTATTGAAGTCAGCGGCCATGTTGGGATTAGAAAGACCCACATTGTCATAGTAAACGGTAATGTCCCCTCCGTCTACCACTCCATCGGCATTGGCGTCTGCTGAAGGCGGCATCAAAGGCGGTGCATAATTGGCCGCCCAAACCATGTAATCGCCGCCGTCCACGGTGCCGTCGTTATTGAAATCGGCGGCAAGGTTTTTGCCGGATTGGTTATAAGTATCCGACCAAATTGTGTAGTCGGCCGAGTCCACTAATCCGTCGCCATTCGCGTCGCCGGGTCTGTTGGTTGTCGGGATTGGCGCCGGGGCCGGAACTGGTTCGCAACCTGAGCCATCGGCCGAAACCGGCAGAACATATGGGGCGGGCGGAGTGGGCAATGCGGCCGCCGGCAAAACGGGGACTGTACTCTTTGAGTATTCCTTTTGCCAAAATTCATAATCTTTTGTATTCACTTTGCCGTCTTTATTGAAGTCAGCCGCCATGTTCGGATTAGGGCGACCCAGATTATCGTAGTAAATAGTAATATCCCCTCCGTCTACTTTTCCGTCGGCATTGGCATCCGCCGAAGGCGGTGCAAAATTGGCTGCCCAAATCGTATAATCGCCGCCGTCCACGGTGCCGTCGTTATTGAAATCAGCGGCAAGTCCGATGCCGGATTGACGATAAGTATCTGACCAAATCGTGTAATCGGCGGCGTCCACGATGCTGTCGCCGTTCGCGTCTCCGGGTCTGCTGGTTCTGGGTGGATTGTAATGCTCTGACCAGATAGCGTAGTCCAGAACATCGACTTTTCCATCACGATTAAAATCGGCCCTTGAATTCACTCCGACTTGCCCGTTTTCGTCGGCCCAAATGGAATAGTCAGCGGCGGTCACAAACCCATCGCCATCTGCATCACCCGCGGACTTAGACATGACTTTCTCCATGTCAATGATGGAAAATTTTTCTGTGGAAATGAATATTTTGGCGCCGTCGACGTAAAAACTTTTGTCCGCGATCTGATTCCAGTTCTCGACGACAATCAACGTCTTGCCATCTTTGTCCACAAAGCGGCGGACTTCAATACCCTCCGGCAGTCCGGTCAACCCTTTAACATCCAGGTATTCGGGCCGTCTGTCCCACCAATTCACTCTGTCTCTTTCGTCAATCATGCCGTCCATGACGGGATTTCTGTTGTCCACGCTGTTCAATCCTTCAGTGATCATGATGGCGTCAAATTTCATGCCCAACAAAAATACCTGCCGCTCCGACCAATAGTCGGCTTTTGCACCCCAGAACATAGTATCGTCGTTTGAAGCGCCCATAAACATGATGCGGTCATTTAAAAGATAACGTCCAAAACGTGCGAAAGTCGTGAAATCGGAATTCTCGGGCGTATCCCCCGGGTCTCCCTGCCAAAAGCCCCCACGAAGAGCGCCGCTCATTAGGGAAGCAGACCTATAAATATCAACTGCGCCTTCGATTAGAGTGTTGTCTCGAACCATTGTTTTAAAAAGTTCCATAATGAAGGCCGGATCTCCATATACGGTTCTGCCCAACGTGTCAATATAGTGCGCGTTGGCTCCGTAGGCTTCATTCGCGGTGAGCCAGCCTTCCAACCAGGCGACGCCTTCGGGCGTATCCAAGAGACTCCTGGGGTCGCCTTTATCGTAAAAAGGCGTTGAATAAAATCCGGTGTAGCCACCCTCTAATTTGATTTTGTTCACCAAACTCGTTATCGTCGGCATGTAACGGGAGTACATTTCATAATCCAACCCGCAACATTCCCCGGCATAACCACCCATCTGTCCCCAGAACTGCATCCACTGAAAATCTTCTTTATAAGCATCCCACAATCTTTTGAATTTTTCAGCGTCAAAATTATAGACGTTTTCCAGCTGAATGTTCATGATGCCATGCGTTTCCCACATCCAATCGGGATATTCGACCTCACCCATTTTAGGATCGAGCCACTCACGGTAGTGGTCTAGGGCCATTTGCCAGGGGACCTCTCCTTTGGTGAGATCCGCCTGCACCTCCGAAATCAAAGCGCCAAAATCAGAGCTTTCGCCGACTTTAATCTCCTCCTCATAAAGAAGGGTCATTCTTTGTGCGGCGTATAAAGGTCTTACTTTTTTGGGCGGCCAGTTCAGTGCTGCCACGACACGGGCTTTATCGTCGGTGGCCGTAACCACAAGAGGCGCAAAAAGAGAACCTGGGTAATCCACAGACCATCCCCACACAAAGTCAGTATTTTTGTGCTCCACCTTCTCCGTGATGCCGCTGATAAAAGGCAGGTAATACAATTCTTCGGAGATATTTTCGCCAAGGGGTTGTCTATTTTGCTGCCAAGGAAAGTAAACTTGGGAAATTTCCTTTTTCGCCGTCACCTGCAATTTCCACTGGTCATTACCCAAATAAATCACTTGCGCTTTCACAAACTCATCTTCAAAGCTTAATGTGTCGATGGTAGGCGTATATACTTTTGAAGTTCCATCTTTGGCGACAATATAAAATTGAGGAATAGCGACAGGCATGGTTGTGTCGATATTTTGGGGCTGCGCGGCCACCGGCAAAACAGGTGCCGGCACGACATTCTGCTCTTGAAGCGTGGCTATTTCATTAAGCTGGTCCACGCGAGCGGAAGCACTTGAAGGTTGTAACGCCTGATCTACTGAGGAGGATGAAGCGATTAGATTAGGATTGGAATTATTATCGGCCATATCCGCAAAAACAGATGTGACGCCATACTGGCCTATAATAAAGAAGAAAAGGGTGATCATGCTTACAGATTTTACTATTCCCTTTTTCTTTGTATTCATCCTCTCTTCCTCCCTTCACTCTCTTCACTTGTTACAAGTCTTACGAAAAGTATTTAATTAGACACCTAAAAAAAGAGCTTACACGGCACTACCTAAATTATACACATAGTTTTTATAAAATCAATAGTTGTAAGTGGTTTCAATTAAAAAGGTTATAAAAAATATTGTTAAATATATCTATACTTAATTATGCTTAAAATTACTTAATTAAATTGGTTTAACCGTTTAAACCGGACCCAGCGCCCCAGATTTTCATAGTCAACTTCGAAATATTCTCTGGTATACTAACCCGTCATGGCCAAAGCCTTATTACAGCTCAACAACCTCTATAAAAGCTACGGGGCACAGGCCGTTTTAGACGGCGCGGTAGCGTCCTTTATGGAAAACCAGAAGGTGGGTGTGATCGGCAGAAACGGAGCCGGTAAATCGACGCTTTGCAAGATCATCACCGGACACGAAGAAGCCGACGCGGGCGCTGTCGTCAAGAGCCAGAATCTGCGCTTAAGCTACCTGGAACAGCATGATCCATACACTCTGGATGAAACCGTGATGGCGTTCCTGACGCGTTATACAGGCAAGGCGGAGTGGCGTTGCGGAGAAGTCGCCGGACAATTTCAACTTAAAAACGAGATCTTAAAGACCGCGATAGGCGAACTTTCCGGAGGGTATCGCACGCGCGTCAAGCTGGCTTCGATGCTTCTGGCCGACCCCAATTTTCTCATTCTCGACGAGCCGACCAATTATCTGGACCTTAAGACGCTCATTCTTCTGGAAGATTTTCTTCAAGAGTATCACGGGGCATTTCTCATCGTGTCTCATGACCGTGAATTCTTAAAGAAAACCTGCGAAGACACGCTCGAAATCGAAAACGGAGACATGACCCTGTATCCCGGGCCGGTCGAAGAGTACCTTATTTTCAAGGAAGAACAAAAAGCGCAAATCCTCAGCACCAACCGTAACATCGAGGCGAAGAAAAAACAACTCCAGGCATTTGTGGATCGTTTTCATGCCAAGGCTTCCAAGGCCAGCCAGGCCCGCTCGAAAATGAAGCAGATCGAAAAGTTGAAAACGATCGAAGTCGGCCATCCTCTGGGGAATGTTCACATCAAAATTCCGGGGGTAGAGAAGCGCGGCGGGATCGCGGTGCGGTGTGAAAACCTCTCCATCGGCTACCCGGAGAAGACCGTGGCCCGCAAAATCAATCTCGAGATCGAGCAGGGGGCCCGCGTGGCCGTGCTAGGAGACAACGGGCAGGGCAAAACCACTTTTTTGAGAACGCTGGCAGGGGATTTGGCGCCCAAGAGCGGCGATTTTCATTGGGGGCACCATTTAAAAGTCGGCTATTACGCCCAGCATGTGTTTTCGACGCTTCATCCGGGACAGGATGTCTACACCCATCTCTACGAGAAAGCCGCGGCCGGCGTCACCCGGCAAGAGATCATGAACCTGGCCGGCAGTTTTCTTTTTAAGGGTGACGACGTAAAAAAGATGGTCGGGATCTTAAGCGGGGGTGAGAGGGCCCGTGTGTGCCTGGCGGGGCTGCTTCTGTCCAAGTGCCAGGTGATCCTCCTCGATGAGCCGACCAACCATCTTGATTTCGAAACGGTCGAGGCGCTGGGACGCGCGCTTAAAAGTTTTTCAGGCACTATTTTTTTCGTCAGCCACGACAGGACCTTCGTGAACCTCGTCGCGACGCAGATCGTCGAAGTGGGCGGCGGCGCTGTGATCCGCTATCCGGGAAGCTATGAGGACTATGTCTATCATCTTGCGAACCGCCTCCACCATGAAGTCCATCCGGAGCTGTAAAAGATTTCACCGAGGACCCCTCGAGCTGGTCCGCGCTTCGAAATAAAAAAACAGGGGCACGGTTTCACCCGTGTCCCTGCGTGTCTTACTTAACGATTAATGATGACTTATTTACCGACCCAATTGCCCCAATTCCAGGGCAACGCATTATAAAAGAACCCGCCGACTGAGTTCCAGAAGCCCTCCCAACCCGAAACACCACCCTCGGCCGCATAGGCGCTCATGCACCATGCCAACGCTAGAACAAGAACCACACTGACCATTAACGTTCTTTTACGCATCGCTCCTCCTTTAGATGAAAACGGAAATGACGAATCCACAACCTTATGATAGCATGGTAAGCCATGACTCATCAAACAAAAAATCCATTTAAAGGCATCGGCCGCAATGTCGTCGCACTCGGGGTGGTCAGCTTTCTGACCGACGTTTCGGGTGAGATGATCTACCCCCTTCTGCCACTTTTTCTGACGCAATCTCTGGGCGCCTCCGCGGCGTTTTTGGGTTTGTTGGAAGGAGCCGCCGAATCGGTATCGGCATTCTTAAAACTTCTATCCGGCATTATTTCTGATCGCGTTAAAGACAGGACGCGCTGGGTCTTGGGTGGGTACACTCTTTCCTCCATTTCGCGGCCGCTAATGGGATTGGCGCAAGGGCCTTGGGCGGTATTTTTCATCCGTTTGTCGGATCGAGTGGGAAAAGGGATCCGGACATCGCCGCGTGACGCGCTGATCGCTGATACGACGGATCCGGTTTTACGGGGCAAGGCCTATGGTTTTCACCGCGCGATGGACCACGCGGGAGCGGTGGTCGGTCCACTGCTTGCCACGCTGATGCTCCTGTTTTTTCTGAAAGACCTTCGAAAACTTTTCTTGCTCGCCGCGATCCCGGCGGCGCTTTCGGTTTTGGTCATTCTATTTTACGTGAAGGAAGCGGCGCGCCGTCAACCGGTCTTGGAGCCGCTTTCCTGGAAGGCCTTTCTTACGCTGCCTCAGGGAAAATTACGGATCTATCTCATCATTCTGTTTCTTTTTCTTTTAAGTAACGCGTCGGACGCGTTTATTCTTCTGCGGTTGACGGACATCGGAATCGCGCCGGCGCTTGTGCCGCTTTTATGGATGGCGTTGCATGTTGTCAAAGCGCTGACGACCATGCCTTTTGGAATGTTGTCGGACCGTCTGGGCAGAAGAAAAGTGATCTTGACCGGATGGGTTCTCTATGCGGTGATCTACGCGGGGTTTGGTTTTGCGCGCGCCCCCTCTTTTGTCTGCATCCTTCTTATTATTTATGGATGTTTTTATGGATTGACGGAAGGGACTGAGAACGCGTTGATGGTGGATCTGGCTCCTTCGGGAGAGAGAGGCCGCGCCTTCGGGTGGTACCATTTCGTGGTAGGAGCCGCGCTTTTGCCCGCCAATCTTCTTTTCGGCTATTTGTGGAAGACCCGCGGCGCACCCAGCGCTTTTTTCATGGCCTCGGTCATTGCCGGCCTCGCCGCTTTGTTTCTTTTTATCTTCATACGCCGCATACCTTCCTTGCCGGCTTCGCGGTTGACCGTCGAGACCTAAACCGGCTGCGGTACTTGTATCCAACGCCGCAAAAGTGTATAATGCGGTCGTATTAAGCGTTCCTTATGATACGAATCAGCTTATCGATCCTAACGATAACGGTTGTATCAGCCCTATACAGCGCAAATAGTTTGAAGGCAGTTGAAACGATCGATTTCAATTTGCCGGATAGGGCCACTCGCCAGGCGATGACTAACGGTAATCTTTTAAATACCTCCATTATTAACCTCTCGGCCCAACCCACTCGTTTTACTAGCTTTGAGAAAATCACTTTGCAGAGGATCGAGCGTTTGCAAAACCTACTCGATCTGGAACAGCGCGTGAACGCCAAAGCCATCGAAAGTTCCGCTTAAAACTCTTCCCGAAATTTTACATTCAAGAAACATGATCGTCACGAATATTCCTTAGACTTGTCTTGCATGGAAGGAGATGACGGATGAAAAAAATAGAATGCATCATTCAAAACAAGAAGTTGGCGGAGCTTGAGGAGCAGCTGCGCCTGCTCGGTATCGGTGGCATGATGGTCACCGAGATCAAGGGTTTCGGGAAACAGCAAACCCGGCTCGATCCTTATCTTTTTCTGCCCAAGACGAAGGTGGAGATCTATTGCACGGACGAGTCGCTGGATGAGATCGTGAAAAAAATCTGCGATATCTGCCACACGGGCCAGCTGGGCGACGGGAAGATAGCGATCTTCGACATGGAAGACCTGATCCGTATCCGCACTTTTGAAAGAGGCGAGGCGGCGGTTTAACATAACTTCTTGGCAAAAAATTAAAGGCGGGGTAGACTAGGCGAACGTTAACCCCAAGGAGCGACGATGCCATACGACAGCACTCTGGACAAGCAACTTTTCACCAAAAGCTGGGACGCGGAGGACGCGAAGCTCAGCGTCAGCGTTTATTCCTACAACAACGGCCCCAAGAAACTTCAGATCTCTAGGGAAACGATGGACGCCGAAGGCCAACCGCGGTTTGCCAAGCTTGGGCGCATGACCAAAGAAGAGATTGAGGCGATCCTGCCGTTTTTACAGGAAGCGCTAAGTCACTTATAATTTAAGGATTTTTTCGAAAGGTGCGGGAAGTTTCGAAGTAAAAGTTTTGATCTCGCCGGTTTTAGGGTGGGGCAGCGAGAGATGGTGGGCGTGCAGAGCAAGGCGCTTTATCGGGTTGGATTGAGCGCCGTACTTCGTGTCGCCGGTGATCGGGTGGCCAAGATCCGATAGATGCACGCGAATCTGGTTTTTACGGCCGGTTTCGAGCGTGACGTCCAAAAGCGCGTAGCGGCCGTTCTCGCGAAGCAGCCGGTAGTGCGTGACCGCGCGCCTGGATTTACGCGATTCCTTGTTCACGCGGTAGACCCGCCTGAACTTGTCTTCTTCAAGATGACTTTCCACCCGGCCCTCTTTTTCCTCCGGCACACCTTCCGTGACCGCGTAGTATTTTTTCACCGTTTCGGCCCAATTTTTCTGCAGCGCGTGTTTTGTGGCTTCGTTTTTGGCGAAGACCACGAGGCCCGAGGAATCGCGGTCCAGGCGATGCACGATAAAAACGCGGCCGCGGCCGTTATCGCTTTTCGTGCGCAGATACTCGGTCAGCTTGAAATAAACCGTCTCTTCTTTTTGATGCTCGGTACCCATAGTCAAAAGGCCCGCGGGTTTATCCACGACAATCAGGTCGCCGTCCTCATAGACGACGGAGAAATCAAGCCCCGTTTTCAGGCGTTCCGCGAACGCGTCCTTTTGGCTCAAAAAATCAATCGTGTCCCCGGGTTTCAGTTCATGGCGGTGCAGTGTCACGACGCGGCCGTTGACCCGCACGGAGCCGTATTTTAAAATTTGCTTTATTTTCGTTTTCTTAAGGCCGGCGCAATGTTTTAAAAGGTGATCCAAAAGGAACGCTTGCCGCGTGACCTGGAGCGTATGCATGATGAGAATCATTATAGCTCTTGAAGGGGCGAATCTTCGAGTGATTTTTTGTTTCTTTTGTGTATAATGGAGTTGGCCTATTACTTATACGTTGGTCAGTAATTTTTAAGGAGCTCCCCGTGAGCGAATTTGAGTCGCAGATAAAAAAACTTTATTCGGAGGCGGGCGGGAAAATCGATTTTTTGAGAAAAAAATCGGGCCGGCCGCTCACCCTAACCGAGAAAATTTTCGCGACGCACGTCACCGATCTGAAAAATCAGGATTTTCAGCGGGGGACAAGCTACCTTTCCCTCCACCCTGACCGCGTGGCGATGCAGGACGCGACGGCGCAGATGGCGCTTTTGCAATTTATGCTCGCCGGCCGCGACTCGACGGCCGTTCCCACCACGATCCACTGTGATCATTTGATCCAGGCCAGGGTCGGCGTCGCCGAGGACATGAAACACGCGATCCACGTCAATAAAGAGGTTTACGATTTTCTGCAGAGCGCTTCCGAACGGTACGGCATCGGGTTCTGGCAGCCGGGAGCGGGGATCATTCACCAGGTGGTGCTCGAGAACTACGCGTTCCCGGGCGGCCTCATGATCGGGACCGACTCTCACACACCCAACGGCGGGGGCTTGGGGATGCTCGCGATCGGCGTCGGCGGCGCGGACGCCGCGGATGTGATGTCGGGGCTTTCATGGGAAGTGAAATGCCCCAAGCTTGTCGGGGTCCATTTAAAAGGAAGCTTGAACGGATGGGCTTCCGCGAAAGACGTGATTCTGAAACTCTGCGGGATTCTCACGGTCAAGGGTGGCACGGACAAAGTCATCGAGTATTTCGGGCCCGGCACGCGCTCGATCAGTTGCACCGGCAAGGGCACGATCACCAACATGGGAGCGGAGCTCGGGGCCACGACCTCGGTTTTTCCGTTTGACGAGAGAATGGCGACCTATCTTCGCGCGACCCAAAGAGCGGATCTCGCGAAGCTCGCCGAAGAAAACGCGAAGAATCTCGTCGCCGATCCCGAAGTCGAAAAAGACCCCAAGAAATTTTATGACGAGATCGTCGAAATAGATCTTTCGACTCTCGAGCCGTACGTGGTCGGGCCGCACACCCCGGATTTGGCCCGCCCGATTTCGGAGCTCGCCAAGGACGCCAAAGAAAAAGGATATCCGGTCGAGCTCAAGGCGGCGCTGATCGGCAGCTGCACGAATTCTTCCTATGAAGATATCGGACGCGCGGCCCATGTGGCGGCGCAGGCCAAAAAAGCCGGCATCAAGGCCAAGTGTTATTTTCTCATCACGCCGGGGTCCGACCAGATCCACAACACGATCCGGCGCGACGGCCAGCTCGAGCTTCTCGAACAGATCGGCGGAACGGTGCTGGCCAATGCCTGCGGCCCTTGCATCGGACAATGGAAGCGCGACGACATTAAACAGGGCGAAAAAAATTCCATTGTTACCTCGTTCAACCGCAATTTTCCCGCGCGCAACGACGGCAATACCGAAACGCTCGCGTTCATGGGCTCGCCTGAGATCGTCACCGCGTTCGCGTTGACAGGCCGTCTTGATTTCAATCCGTTGAAAGACAAGATCACAGGCGCCGGCGGAAAAGAGATCGTTCTTCAAGCGCCGGAGGCGCCGGAACTTCCGGCGAGGGGTTACGCGAGCGGCGAGGCAGGTTTTGTCGCGCCGATGCCCGAGGCGGAACGAAAAAAAATTCAAGTGGTGATCAACGGCAACAGCGACCGGCTTCAAAAACTCGAGTCTTTTTCTCCTTGGGACGGCAAGGATTTTGAGAACCTTCCGGTCCTGATCAAGGCGAAGGGCAAATGCACGACCGACCATATTTCACCGGCCGGTCCTTGGCTCAAATATCGCGGGCATTTGGATAAGATTTCAGACAATATGTTCTTGGGGGCCAACAACGCGTTTACGGACAAACCGGGCATGGCGAAGAACTGGCTCGAAGGCGGCAAAGAGGAAACAGCCAGCCGCGTCGCGCGGGATTACATGGATGAGAAAATGAGCTGGGTCGCCGTCGGGGATGAAAACTACGGCGAAGGTTCAAGCCGCGAGCACGCGGCGATGTCGCCGCGCTATTTGGGAGGAAAAGCGGTCATCGCCAAATCTTTCGCGCGTATTCACGAAACGAATCTTAAGAAACAAGGCATGTTGCCCGTTCAGTTTAAAAATCCCCCGGACTACGACAAGGTGAAGAAAGACGACCGCGTGAGTATTATAGGATTAAAGAACTTAAGTCCCGGAAAACCGCTCACGATGATCCTGACGCACGCCGATAAAAGCATCGAGAGAATCGAGCTTACGCATTCGTTTACCGAAGAACAAACGGAGTGGTTCAAAGCCGGCAGCGCTTTAAACCTGATGAAGGGGAGATAAGCGGCGTTTCTTATCTGTTTGTCAAAAGATAAGAGCCGTGTTATAAATATTTATTAACTACTACTTATACGTTGGTCAGTAGAGAGGAAACATGCCGGCACAAACCGTAAAAGAATTCATCAAGCATCACTACCGCCATTTCAACGCGGCCGTGATCGTGGACGCGGCCGAGGCCTATAACGCTCACTTGAACAAAGGCGGCAAGATGTTTCTGGCGATGGCGGGCGCGATGAGCACCGGTGAGCTGGGGCTCACACTGGCCGAGATGATCCGTCTGGACAAGATCCACGGCATTTGCACGACCGGCGCCAATTTGGAAGAAGACATTTTTAATCTCGTCGCTCACAATCATTACAAGCGGGTGCCAAATTATCGTAATTTAACCGATAAAGAGGAAGTCGAGCTTCGTGATAAAGGCCTGAACCGCGTGACCGATACCTGCATTCCGGAAGAAGAAGCGATGCGCCGTATCGAGCGTCAGGTGCTCAAGTTCTGGCAGAAGGCGGACAAGGAAAAAAAGCGTTATTTCCCCTACGAATACATGTACGAGCTGTTTCGAAGCGGCGTGATCAACGAGCATTTTCAGATCGACCCCAAAGACTCCTGGCTCCTCGCGGCCTGTGAAAAAAATATCCCGATCTACACGCCCGGCTGGGAAGATTCGACGCTCGGGAACATCTTTGTCGCCAACGTAATGCGAAAAGAGGTATCGGATTTTTCCGTCGTCAAAGCAGGCGTCGAACAGATGGCCGATCTCATCCGTTGGTATCGGGAAAATTCCCAAAAAGAATCGATCGGATTTTTCCAGATCGGAGGCGGCATCGCGGGGGATTTTCCCATCTGTGTCGTGCCGCTCATCCTTCAGGATTTGAAGGAGAAATGCCGGTTGTGGGGCTATTTCTGCCAAATCTCGGATTCCACGACCTCGTACGGCTCGTACAGCGGCGCGGTCCCCAACGAAAAAATCACCTGGGGAAAACTCGACGCCACGACGCCGCGCTTCGTGATCGAATCCGACGCCTCAATCGTGGCGCCGCTCATTTTCGCCTACGTCCTTGGCATTTAGAAATTGAGAAGAGCGGAGAGGGAATTTTCACGGTTTCGAAAAGACCTCATTGATCTGATGGGCGACGGCCTGTCCTTGAATCCCGAAGATCAAATTTACCGCGAGATGCTTTTTAACATCGGACAGCTTCAAGAAGAAAAACTCGATGTCGTGGAACTGCGGCTCTTGAGCACGGCGTTCAAAGAACTGCGCTACGCGCTTAAAATATTCAAGCCCTACCGTTCGATCCCGAAAGCGGCAGTTTTCGGCTCGGCGCGGACGCCGAAAAATCACCCGGATTATAAATTTGCCGAAGGATTTGGGAAGAAGCTCGCGAAGAAAGGTTGGATGTTAATCACCGGCGGCGCCAGCGGCATCATGGAGGCCGCGATGAGGGGAGCGGGCGCCGCCAATAGCTTCGGGCTCAACATCATGCTTCCGTTCGAGCAAGACGCGAATCCGGTGATCAAAGGCAATCAAAAGCTGGTCTATTTCAAATATTTTTTTACAAGAAAACTCATGTTTCTCAAGGAGTCCGAGGCGACCGTGCTGTTTCCGGGGGGTTTTGGGACCTTTGACGAAGGATTTGAGTCGTTGACCTTGGTTCAGACCGGGAAGGCCAGGCCCCGGCCGATCGTCTTCATTGACACGCCGGGCAGCGCCTTCTGGAGGACCCTCCTGGAGTCGCTTAAAAGAAACATGGAGGGGGGAGGGCTTATTTCAAAGGGGGATCTTGAGCTGACACGCCATTTTCAGGACACGGACAAGGCCGTCGCGGAAATCACCGGCTTTTACGGAAATTATCACTCCTCAAGATTTTGGAAAGACCAGTATCTCATCCGGACGAAAAAACCGTTGTCCGACAAGCAGTTGACGCGGCTCAACCTGGATTTTAAAGGCCTTTTGACCCAAGGGCGTTTTATGCGGTTAAACGACGCGGGAGAGGATGATATCAAAGACCAGATGCTTCACCGGTTCGTCTTTTATTTTGACCGCTCGAGCTATTCCCGGCTCCGGGAGCTGATTGATTATTTGAATTCTCTTTAAAGGGTCTTGAGGCGATTAGGGTTGACCGAAGCCAGGTTCTTTAGTATCCTAAGTCCTCCTGACCAAACACAAAAGACGATGAAAGGTAATCTATGAAGAAAAATTTATCGGCCAAGTTTATTGGGATTTTCGTAGTGGTTTTTTCAGCGTTTGTTTCTAGCTCTTTACTCTATGCGGATGTCGGCGCCACGGATGCCGATAGCCAGGGTTCCGCGGCGCTCGGCCAATATCCTCAACCCGAGGTGACGCCGGTCGTTCCCAGCCGCGAGGCGGTTAACGGCAATACGAGTATTAATTTTCCAAAGGTAAAAACATCTCAGGACGAAGAGCTGGCCAAGCGGTTCGCGTGGTGGCCGACGGATGCGAAACCGGCGCCGTTCAAAGATCCTAATCGCAGCGGCTACTGGTGGTGGCCCGAAGTTCCGGGGCAGACGCGTCCCTGGGGCAATCAGGGCTATATTTATGTCCGCAAGATCATCTTCGATTATAAGACAAGCGAAGGAGAGACCAAGCCTTCTCTCATCATCAAAAAGATTTTGAAAAACGTCAAAGTGTATTTTGATTTTGACAAGTCCGACCTGCGCGATGACGCGATTGACGCGCTGAACAAGGCGCTCTGGACGCTTCAACACGAGCCAAAGACGGACATTCTGATCACCGGCAATACGGATGTGCGGGGCTCAGAAAAATACAACGACAAACTGGGTGAGCGCCGCGCCGCTGCCGTTAAGCAGTTTATTCTGGATAAGAATCTCCCCGAGGACCGCATCAAGATTCTAAGCCGCGGCAAAATGGACGCGCTGGCGCCGACGAACGATATCGAGGGCATGCAGAAAGACCGCAATGCCCAGTTCATGATCGCCGAGGTGGAAGAGGTCATGATTCCCGCCTCCCAAGCCCACCTTTACCAGGACAAGGTGATCGAGGAAAAAGAGAATGTTGAGGGGGCGATCAAAGTCAATTTCAAGGACTATGTCATCCAGCCCGGCGACACGCTCTGGAAGATCGCCGAAAGGGAATATGGCGCTGGCCAGGGCCGGCAGTGGAAGCGGATTTATGAATTCAATAAGGACGTGATCGCGGATCCCAACAAACCAAAGAAGGGCGCAAGGATTAGAATTCCGATAGAATAATTTTTAAACATAATGTCATCCTGAGGAGCGTTAGCGACGAAGGATCTCATCATGAGATTCTTCGCTACGCTCAGAATGACGAGAAGGAGGAGAAACATGGATCCTAAAATTGTTTCCGGTTCCGGGGCACAAGTCTCAGAATCAAGCTTTATATCCAAAGTATACCTGTGGATGGCGTTCGGGCTTTTTCTTTCGGCGGCCGCCTCTTTTTGGCTTCTGGCCCAACCGGATCTTTTAAAAGTCATTTTTACGAATTCACTACTTTTCATCGGGATCATTGTCGCGGAATTCGCGCTCGTCATCTGGCTGTCCGCGGCCGCTCTCAAGATGAGCTCGGGGTTGGCGACCGCCCTATTTTGCGCTTATTCTTTCTTGAACGGGATTACGCTCACGTCGGTCCTTCTTGTTTACACGGGAGTCTCGGTCCTTTCCACCTTCGCGATCACGGCGGGCACCTTTCTTTTCTTCAGTGTGTATGGCGCCACCACGAAGAAAGACCTGACCTCGATCGGGGGGCTCGCGATGATGGGGCTCATCGGCGTTATTATCGCCAGCGTTGTTAATATTTTCCTAAAAAGCCCAACGCTCGTTTGGATCACGACCTTCGTGGGCATCGCGGTGTTCCTGGGGCTCATCGCCTACGACACCCAGAAGCTCAAGGCCCTTCACGCGATGGGATTTGAGAGCGAGGAAATGCAGAAAAAACTTTCCATTTTAGGAGCCCTCACGCTATATCTCGATTTTATCAATTTATTTTTATTGCTCTTACGTCTTTTCGGACGGCGCAGGTCTTAAGCAAGAGGGTATAGCTTTTTCTTTACATGGGTCGCGAAAATGCTATACTCGCGTCAATTAAACTTTTCTTTAAGGGAGTCTCTACTTAAATAGTAGACTCCCTTTTTCTTTATTATCTATGAGGGGTAGGTCAGGCAGATCAAAATGGCTTTAATACTCAAAAAAGTAGAACGTCCCCGTGAATTAAAATGGTACCAGGCCAGCTCCATGCTTTATGGAGATTGGGGAACGTCCAAGGCCTATGTGCTCGGGATCGCGTTCGCGATCGCGGGGCACGCCTCGATGTTTTTCCTCCTGGCGATGAATGTTCTCGTCATCATCGTCGGGCTCTGTTACGTCGTGATATGCAAAGCTTACCCGGATGGTGGCGGCGTTTATTCGGCGGTCAGGCACCGGTCAAAAACTTTGGCGGTCATCGGGGCCCTACTCTTAGTGGCTGATTATGTTGTCACAGCCGCGCTCAGCAGTCTCGATGCTTTTCATTATCTGGGTTTCTCGCATCCGGAGTGGTGGGCAATAGGCTCTTTGGTGGTGATTGGGATTGTGAATATCTTAGGTCCTACCAAGAGCGGAAACATCGCTACTCTCATTGCCATCGCAACTGTTTTATGTCTTATGGCGTTATGCGTTGCAGTTCTTCCTCATATCGGGCTCATTCAAATCAGTCTCCCCCAAGGGCCACTATTATCAAACTGGACAAAATTTGTTGGGATTGTACTGGCGCTGTCAGGCGTCGAAGCAATCGCGAACGCGACAGGTATTATGGTCGAACCCGTCAAAAAAACCGCTAAAAGAGCTATTTTGCCGGTGTTGGTGGAAGTAACAGTCGTCACCTTGATTCTTGGCGCCGCGATGAACGCGATCCCCGGCCTTAGCGGGCATACGGAAGACATGATCCGCGTGATTGGAAATCATTATATTGGCAATTGGTTCGGAGGCATTGTCGCTTTAGTCATGAGCCTTTTACTTCTCTCCGCCTGCAATACGGCGATCATGGACCTGGTAAGCATCACCTTTTTGATGTCCAAAGACAAGGAGCTGCCGCCGGTTTTCGGCGATCTAAACCGCTTCGGCATGCCTTGGTTTGGGTTATTCATTGCCACTGTTGTCCCTTGTTTGGTTTTACTTTTGGAGCATGATGTGACGCGCTTGGCGGCGCTTTACGCGATCGGCGTGGTCGGCGCTATCACGCTTAACATCGGGGCCTGCTGCACCAATTTTAAGCTCGCGATCAAAAAACACGAGCGTTTTCTCTTGAGCGTTGCCGCGTTTATCATGATTTTTGTGGAGTTGACGATTATTTATGAAAAGCACAACGCGGTTATTTTCGCTTCAAGCGTTTTGGTCGTGGGATTGATCGCCCGCAGCGCCGCTCAGTGGATTGAGAAACGCCGCGTGCTGGTTCCCGTCGTTCTTGGTGTGAATGTCTTGACGCTTGAGGAAGCGCGGGACCTGATGCCTCTCTATAAAGGGTCAACGCTTGTGGCCTTCAAGGCGGTCAGTCCTTCCTTGGTAGAGGAGGCCGCCACGCACGTGAAGGGCAAAGGCGAAAATGCGGTTTACGCGCTGTTCGTGGAAGAAAAGCCGCCGGGATGGGCCTACCCAACGGAAGCGGAGCCGTCCCAGGAATCGGTCAAAGTCCTCAATGAGGCGGTGCAGGAATTCGAGAAGCGGGGCATCACGGCCGTTCCTCTGTGGAATCTTGGCGATGACCCCGGAGGTTTAATCGTCAAGACCTCAAAAGAGTTGGGCTTGGATACCGTCATGATCGGTTCGACCAAACGGGGGGCTTTGGAGCGGCTGTTGAGAGGAGAGGTGTTGAAAAGGATTTCGGAACAGTTGCCGCCTGAGAAGCATCTTATTATCTGTAATTGAAATGAGCACACGAGTTACGCGACTAAAAGAAGCGTAAATCGTTGTGCGAATTTCATCCTGAGGCACGGAGTGCCGAAGGATCTCAAAATGACAGATTGTGAAAGGAAAATATGTCAACTTTGGTTCTTGTAAGGCACGGCGAGTCTCAATGGAATCTGGAAAACCGTTTCACGGGATGGGTGGATGTGCCATTGTCGCCGAAGGGGGCTGAGGAGGCGAAGAGGGCAGGGGAAAAAATAAAAAAAGAAGCGATCCATTTCGATCAGGCCTATACCTCCGATCTCCAGCGCGCGCAAGTCACGCTCTCGCTGATTCTGGAGGTCCTCGGCCAGACGTCTCTCCCGGCAACCAAGGATCAGGCCTTGAATGAGCGGCACTACGGCGATCTCCAGGGGCTGAATAAGGCGGAGACCGCGAAAAAATTCGGGGAGGCGCAGGTCAAGATCTGGAGGCGTTCTTATGACGTGGCCCCTCCGAACGGGGAGAGTTTGAAGGACACGGCCGCCAGGACCCTGCCTTATTTTGAATCAAAAATCTTAAGCGATTTAAAAGAGGGCAAGAACGTGATCGTGTCCGCCCACGGCAACAGCCTTCGTTCGATTGTCATGGTTCTTGATAAACTGTCAAAAGAGCAGGTGCTTGAACTGAATCTGGCTACCGGCCTCCCAATCGTCTATCAGTTCGATAAAGACTTAAAAGTCATTTCTAAAAAAGAACTCGTCTAAATCTCCTTAATTATCTAAATATAATAACGTTTAACATTAACATTGTTAGTTATTAATAAGAACTTGACAGAATAGTCACGTTCTGTTAGCATTATAATCAAAGTAATGTTATCTTAATAGAGTTATACGATTTATTTGAAAGGGGGTACCGCAGTGGACTTAGAAACAACCGTGATGGAACCTGTGCAGGCAATGTGGTCTCGAGTGCTTGGTTTTCTTCCGACACTGGTCAGCGTGATTGTCATCCTGATCGTTGGTTGGATGCTCGCGGCTCTGATCCAAAAAGTGATCACTCGTTTCTTAAAGTTAGCTCGTTTGGATACCGCGAGCGAGAAGACAGGGATTGCCAATATCCTGACCAAGGGGGATATCAATTACACCCTCTCGGAGATTATCGGCGTATTGGTTTACTGGCTGATCATGCTTGTCGTGATCCTAATAGCGGTGAATGCGCTTCAGTTGACCGTGGCGGCCGAACTTTTAAACACCGTCATCGGCTACATGCCAAGCGTCATCGCGAGCGTCTTCATTCTGGTGCTCGGTATATTTTTCGCGAGTCTCATCGGCAACACCGTGAGAACGACCGCCGCCAATGCCGGGGTACGCCAAGCCCGCTCACTGGGGCAGGCGACGCAGGTGTTTATCTCCATCTTTGTGTTTGTGGAGGCCCTGAAACAACTGCGGATCGATACCACCCTGATCGATCTTCTGATCAAGGCGGTTCTTGCGGCTATCGCACTGGGCGTAGGCCTGGCGATCGGGCTTGGTTGCAAAGACATGGCCGCCAAACACGTGCAGTCGCTTCTGGATAGTTTTAAGTCTAGAAAGTAAGTCGTCTCTGAAGTAAGAGATAGACAAAAGAAACAAGTTGGAACCCCGCTCTTGCGTGCAAGGGCGGGGTTACTTTTGTATTCACTTGTATTCGTTGTCCCACCTGGCTTGAGAAGGATCTGGGTTTATGTTATAGTGAATGACCATGAGTAAAAAATTGATTTTGATCGCCATTCTTTTGACAGCCGCCGGATGCTCTTCTAGCAGCCCGGAGGAATTGGATCGCCTGGTCAAAGAAGACCTCAATTTTAAGCAGATGATCCTTGCCCGCGATGAGGCGCATCATCAGATACAAATGATCAAGGAAGATCTTCTGAATCGGAAGAAGGTGATGGACAGTCAGATTGAAAAAGTCCGCAAGGAATACGACGGTTACGCCAAAAATAAAAATTTGAAGATCGAGAAATACAAATCCACGGTCGAGACCAATCGCAACGCGCTTAAGCACGAAATAGAAACGAGAGAGGCGCAGCTGGCGGCGCGGCTGACCGAGCTCGGGGGATACCAAAAGACCCTGGGCGATGTCAAAAAGGTCCTGAGCGAAAGTAAAGGAATCAGCATTTCCGCTCAAGAAAAAGAAAAATGGGATGAGCGGATGCTCATGCTCTCGGAGAAGATCCGGCCGCTGTCGGAAGAGATGCAGGAATTAAAGCTTCAGATCCGTTTAAAGAAACAGAAAATCGGTTACCTTCAGTAGCTCCTTTAGAATCATGCCAACGCTCACTCCTTCGTATGAAGAATTCAGGGCCTCCGCCACACAAGGCAATTTCGCCGGATTTTTGAAGCGAACCCCCTTTCTTAAAGACCCTTTTCAGACGTATCGGCGGTTCAGAGGCGGCGCTCCCAGTGTCCTTTTAGAAAGCGCGAAGGTCTCCTCCAAAATGGGCCGCTATTCCGTTGTCGCGAAAGATCCTTTTCTGATTTTCAAGGCCAAAGGCAGAAAAATAGAGATTCAATCCTATCAAACGACCGAGATCTTGGAAGCGGATCCTTTTCTCGTGATCGGGCGTATTCTAAAAAAGCTGCGATCCAAAACTCATGACGGATTCCCGCCTTTTACGGGGGGAGCGGTGGGCTACTTTGGTTATGAAGCCAAAAATCTTTTGGAACCGCGCCTTTCCCAAAAGAGCACAGATGATCTTGGGCTGCCCGATATCTATTTATTATTTTTTGACCAGGGGATTCTCTGGGACCATCTCGAGGGATCTTCGGCCCTTTTCGCCAATATTCGAGTGGGGAAAAACTTAAAGAAATGCTATGAGTCCGCTGTCCGAAAGATCGCCGCGCTCGAAGCGGATCTACGATTTCATGAAAAGAAAAAAACGATCTCAAGCCCAGTCGGCACCCCTCGTCTTTTTCCTGCTTCCATCGAATCCTCATTTTCAAGGTCCGGCTTCATGGAAGTCGTCGAGAAGGCAAAACGCTATATCCGGCAGGGAGAGGTGTATCAGGCGAATCTCTCCCAGCGGTTTAGTTTTCCTATGAAGGAGGATCCAGCCGCGATTTATGAACGCTTGAGAAAAGTCAATCCGTCTTCTTTTTTTGGCTATTTGGACGCGGGCGATTTTCGGATCCTCTCGGGATCTCCCGAACGGTTGGTCAAGTTGGAGAACGGGATTTTGGAAACGCGCCCGATCGCCGGCACGCGGTCTCGCGGGAGAACGTCGAAGGAAGACGCTCAAAACGCGTTGGATTTGATGTTGAGCGAAAAAGAAAGAGCGGAGCACATCATGCTGGTGGATCTCGAGAGGAACGATCTAGGGCGCGTCGCGGAATACGGAAGCGTGCGCGTGGATGAGCTGATGCGGCTGGAGGACTACACGCATGTGAAACACATTGTCTCCAACGTTCAAGGCGCGTTAAAGCCCGGGCTTGACGCGATCGATGTCCTCAAGGCCTTTTTTCCCGGCGGCACGATTACCGGGGCTCCGAAGGTGCGGTGTATGGAAATCATTGATGAACTTGAACCGGTGGCGCGGGGCCCTTACACGGGGTCCTTGGGGTATCTTAGCTTCACCGGCAATATGGACATGAACATCATCATCCGGAGTCTTGTGGTGAACAAAGAGACCGGTTACCTGAACGTCGGCGCCGGCATTGTCGCCGACTCCAGTCCCGAAAGAGAATATGAAGAAACCCTTTACAAGGCAGAGAGCGTTTTCAACGCGATCTTCGGCAAAGGTAACACCGACGCGTTCCTGGCAAAACGCGGCATTGCCTCTCGAATATCTTGACGGCGTTTCCTGTTTTGAGACCTTAAGGTCCTATGCCGGAAAAATTTTCCGGCTGGAAGACCATTTAGAACGGCTGGCTGCCTCATGCCGGGGCATTGGCCGGGCCTTGCCGGTCTCAAGCGGCAAATTAAAAGAGTGGACTGAAGCGTGTTTGCGCCAAAGCGGCGCGGCCGAAGCACTTTTACGGTTGTCGATTCATTGGGACGACTCGGGCCGCGGAAGGTTGGTCATCATTATTCGAGAGTTTCGGGGCCATCCGGTTGAGTGGTATGAAAAAGGGGTCGTATTGGCGACCGCCGTGCCGAGACGATGGACGCTGAGAGCGCAAGATCCTCAAATCAAGGCCTCTCAGTTTATGGGGGGCGTGCTGGCGTATTTAGATACGATGGCGGGGTCAGAGGGGTCTGACCCCTTTGACCGGGGTCAGACCCCTCTGACCCCTCGGGAGTTCGTGTTTTTAAATCAGAGCGGCCTGGTGGCCGAGGGCACGACCTCCAATATTTTTATGGTGAAGCAAAAAAGAATTTTGACACCCTCGATTGGTTCAGGTATTTTAAGGGGGGTCACGCGGGACGTCGTCATCGGTTTGGCCGTTAAAAGAGGGCTGGAGATCCGGGAAACCCATTTGACCCGCCATGAATTTTACAGTGCCGAAGAATGTTTCTTGACCAATACCTCCTCAGAAATTCTTCCGGTGGTTTGTTTCGACGGCCGAGTGATCGGAAACGGGGTCCCGGGGCCGGTGACGGAGTTTTTGAGGCAGGATTTTAAAAGGGCGTTGAAGCGATGGTAAAAATAAAAAGAGCCTTGATCAGCGTGTATGACAAAACGGGTGTGGTGAGCTTTGCGAAAACCCTGCATGACCTGGGAGTGGATCTCATCTCCACGGGAGGGACCGCGGCGCTTCTGAAAAAAGCGGGGCTTCGCGTCCAGGAAGTGTCGAGCGTCACCAAATTTCCTGAAATGCTGGATGGCCGCGTCAAGACGCTGCATCCCAAGCTTCACGCCGGACTTTTGGCGCTTCGAGACAATCGCCACCATATGAGCACGCTGCGGAAACATAAAATCAAACTCATCGATATGGTGGTGGTGGATCTCTATCCTTTTTGGGACGCCGTGAAGACGTCCAAAGAAGAGCGGGAGATCATTGAAATGATCGATATCGGCGGGCTTTCGATGTTAAGGGCCGCGGCGAAGAATTTCAAGTTTGTCGCGGCGGTCTCAGACCCGCGCAATTATGGGACGGTTTTGAAGGAGCTTAAGAAAAACCAGTCGTCCTTGACTGAAAGCACGCTGAAAGTTCTGGCCGCCAAAGTTTTTAAACTCAGCTCTTATTATGACGGGCTGGTCTATCGGTATTTTGCCGGAGATATTTCCTCCAAAGAGGGGTTGCCGGATCGGTTAACGCTTGATTTTGAGAAAGCACAGGATCTGCGTTATGGGGAGAATCCGCATCAGAAGGGCGCTCTTTATGTGGAGAAAGGAAGTAAAAGCGCGGGAGTCGTCCGGGCCAGGCAGCTTCATGGAAAGGAACTCTCTTTCAATAATATTTTGGATCTGGACGCGGCGCTTGAAATGGCGGAGGCCTTCAAAGAACCGGCCTGCTCGATCGTCAAACACACTAGCCCCTGCGGTTTTGCCGTCGGGCGAAACGCGAAAGAGGCGTTCAAGAACGCGTATCAATGCGATCCTCTTTCCGCGTTCGGATCCATCATCGGTTTTAACGCCGGCGTGGATGAAGCAACCGCCGGAGAGATACAGAAGAGCGGATTCATCGAATGTATTATCGCGAAAAGTTTCACGAAAGGTGCGCTGAAACTTTTGAGGACAAAAAAGAATCTCCGGCTCTTGTCAACGGGCCGCGGAGAGGAAGAAAGGCTCGATTTTAAAAAGGTCCGAGGCGGCCTCTTGCTTCAGGAGCGTGACACGAAAGACCCCAGCGTCTCCGGGCTTAAGTGCGTGACGAAAACGGCCCCGAAAGATTCTCAAATTCATGACCTTCTGTTCGCGTTTAAGGTCTGCCGCTATGTGAAGTCGAATGCGATCGTCGTCGCCAAGAAAAGCATGACCGTGGGTCTGGGGATGGGCCAGCCCTCGCGCGTGGATTCGTGCCAGGTGGCGTTCAAAAAAGCGGGTCAGCGTGCCCGTGGCGCGGTGCTCGCCTCCGACGGATTTTTCCCAAAGCCCGATTCCATTTATCTCGCCAAAAAGGCCGGGATCAAGGCCATTATTCAGCCGGGCGGTTCGATCCAGGACGAGGCCGTGATTCAGGCCTGTAATCGTGCGGGGATCAGCATGGTTTTCACGACCATCCGGCATTTTAGACACTAAAAAAACCTTAAAAAGCCGCCGTCTCCGGTGGTATAATACGCGTCAGTAATCGGTACTGTAGCCAACACTAAAAAGGAGGCGTGCATGCTGAAACAAAGCTGTTTTGTTTGCAAGATTGTGGGGGCGCTCGCGATTATCGGAGCAATCAATTGGGGTTTGGTAGGCCTCTTTCAATACAATCTGGTTGACCAGCTGTTCGGGCCGATGAGCACGCTATCGCGCGTCGTCTATGGGTTGATCGGTCTCTCGGGCTTGGCGCTTCTGGCCAGTTATTTTATGGTGTGCCCCGCCTGTAAAAAATCATAGCCAACGCTTTTTTAGTAAACCGGAGAGCCCCCGCCGTTTTGTTTCACCTGTCTGCCGACAGGCAGGCAAAACGGAGCGCGGGGGCTCTCTTATTTATATGAATTATCAAGAAGCCCTGGATTATCTGAATTCATTCGTCAATTATGAACGCACGATGTCGTGGGAGTATCCGGAGGCGCTTAAGCTTGACCGGATGCGTGCGCTCGCCAAAGCACTCGGGAATCCTCAGAACGCTTATGAATCTATTCTCATCGCGGGTTCAAAGGGGAAGGGTTCTACCGCCGTTATTTTGAGCTCTATTTTAAGAATGGAAAATGTAAAGGTGGGACTTTACACCTCTCCGCACCTCGTGGACTTAAGGGAGCGCATCCAGGTGAACGGCCTTCCGATCAATGAGATGCGTTTTGTGGAGATCGTATTGGTCGTGAGAGGGGTACTGCAAGATTATGTCTGGAGAAAAAATCCCCCGACTTATTTCGAAATTTTCACCGCCATCGCTTTTTACTATTTTAAAGAATTGAAAGTCCAAATAGCGGTTTTGGAAGTGGGACTCGGAGGTTTGTACGATTCCACAAATATCGTTCACGCCAAAGTGGCCGGCATCACTCCCATCAGTCTTGAACACACGGATAAGCTCGGCAAGACCGTCGCGAAGATCGCCGTCCAGAAATGCGGAATCATTAAAGGACGGGAGATCGTTGTCTCAGGCGTCCAGTCCTCCGAGGCGGAGGGAGTGATCGAGACAGCCTGTCGCGAACGCGAGGCGGAATTAGTCCGGGTCGGCGAGGAAATCCGTTGTCTCGAAAGGGAGTACGGCGAGGATTTTCAACGGTTTGATGTTCGCAGCCCTTTGGGTGATTATTTTGGCCTGGAGCTGCGGCTCCTCGGTCAGCATCAAATGATGAACGCGGCGCAGGCGATAGGATTGGCAAAGGCGCTTGAGAAGAAAACACGGCTCAAGATTTCAGACGAGGCCGTCGGCCAAGGTGTTTCGGATGCCCGGTGGCCGGGCCGGATGGAGAAGATCGAAGAATCGCCGCCGGTGCTCTTGGACGGCGCCCATAATCCGGAGAGCATGAAGAAGCTATTATTATCGGTTAAGCGGCATTTTCAGTACACTCAGTTAATCCTGGTTTTAGCCGTATCAAGCGACAAAGATTTGCAGGGAATCCTGAAGGAGATCATGCCTGAGACCGATTGTCTGGTGGCCACCGAGTCCCGGAATTCGCGCGCCTTAAGGGCCCAGGCGATCAAGGAGGCCGCCGCGGCCTATGAAAAAAAAACGCTGGTAGAAGAAAATCCCCTCGCGGCTCTTGACCGGGCCAAGTCGCTCGCGTCCCCCGCGGATCTTATCTTGGTGACAGGATCGCTTTTTCTCGTCGGGGATGTTAAATCGGCTTCACGCCAAACCCCGTTGAAGGACTGAAAGGAGCGTTCGATGGTTTTGAAAGGATTTGACGCCGATACGATCGCGGCCATTTCCACGCCGGTGGGCGAGGGAGGGATTGGTGTCATCCGTATCAGCGGGAGCGAGGCGATTCCAATCGCGGACAGGATTTTCGAATCGAAAAAGGGAATTCCGGTCCGCGATCAGAAGAGCTTCACCGCGCAGTACGGACATATCATTTCTAAAGAACCGGAGGGTTGCAAAAAAGTAATTGACGAGGTCTTGCTTTTAGTCATGCGGGCCCCCAAGAGTTTTACGCGTGAGGATGTGGTCGAGATCAGCGCGCATGGCGGACACGCGACGCTTCAGGCCATTTTACGGCTTATCTTGAAAGCGCGCGCGCGTCTGGCGGAGAAAGGTGAATTCACGAAACGCGCCTTTTTGAACGGGCGCATCGATCTGATCCAAGCGGAGGCGGTATTGGATCTTGTCAAAGCCAAGACCGAGCTTGGCCGTCAGTGGGCCGCCGCTCAATTGGAGGGCGGCCTGTCCGAAAAAATCAGGAATTTTAAACAGGAACTGTTGGAAATTTTGACCCATCTTGAGGCGTCCATCGATTTTCCCGAAGACTTTCCGGACACGGATTCAATTCCAAAACTCGGGCAGCGGCTCGGAATCCTATCCAAGGGTTTAAAACAACTTATCTCGAACGCCGCGTTTGGTATCCTCGTGAAGAATGGTCTCAAAATCGTGATCGCGGGCCGGCCGAACGTAGGCAAGTCGAGTTTGATGAATCAATTAGCCAGGGCCAATCGCGTGATCGTCACGCCTTATCCGGGGACGACTCGTGACGTCATTGAAGAGGGGATAGAGATCCAAGGGTTTCCCGTGCGGGTATTGGATACCGCCGGTATTCAAGAAACCACTCATCCTATTGAAAGGGAAGGGATTGAAAGAACCAAGACCGCTGTCCATGGGTCTGATCTCGTCTTGTACGTCGTGGATGGGAACAGGCCTTTGGCGCCGGAAGAAGAAGCGCTTTTGACCGATTTAAGGGATAAAGAGAAGATCGTCGTTGTGAATAAAACGGATTTACCAAAAAAATTGGATATCTCGCAGTTGAGAAAATTGGTAAACGGCTCACCTCTTGTCGAGTCTTCTTGTGTTGCCGAAAATGGAATAAAAGCGTTAGAGGATAAAATATTTTGTTTTATTACCAACGGTAGAGTCGGCGTCTCTGATGAGATCATTGTAAGTTCCGTACGACAAAAAGACCTGCTTGAGAAGGCCTGGCAGAATATTGAAAGCGCCAAAGGAGCTTGCGCCAATGGGTTATCGCCTGAGTTGATAGCGGTTGACGCGCGCGCCGGTCTGGATCATTTAGGGGAGCTTGTCGGAGAGGTATTGACCGATGACCTATTGGAGGCGCTTTTTGGCCAGTTTTGCATAGGAAAATAGCCCCACCACTTGTTTCGTCCGCCATAAGCGGACGGATTGCTGCGCAATCCAAAGAAACAGGTGGTGGGGTAGCCGTTTGCCGGCTCGGCAAATTCCTTGCAGGAAATGACTCTAGATTATATAATAACACCGTCAAAATTAAAGACTTATAGGAATTTTATGCTATTGGATAATCCGGATTCCATTTTTGCCCAGTGGTGCCGGAATAAGATTTTTATGACGGGGTTTTGGTCTTGGGCGGTGGCTCAAACGATCAAGGTGCTTCTCGGTGTGATGCGCGAGAAGCGCTTTAATTTTAAGTGGTTTGTCGGTTCCGGGGGGATGCCCAGTTCTCACGCGGCGCTCGCCGTGGGGCTGACCACCTCGATCGGGTTTTATCTCGGCTTTGATTCCGGGCTTTTTGCGATGGCGTTCGCGTTTTCGGTGATCACGATGTTTGACGCCCAGGGAGTCAGGCGCCAAAGCGGAAAGCAGGCGGAAGCGTTGAACAAGATCATGGAAGATTTCTCCGCCCACAAGGGGCTCAAGGAAGAACGCTTAAAGGAGCTTTTTGGTCACAGTCCGAACGAAGTTTTTGCGGGAGCGATCGTGGGGATCTTGATCGCCCTTATTTTTTATAAAGGCCTGCTGTGACCCCACCACCTCCTTTCAGATTAGAAGAATCTTTGGATTCGCTTCGAGCGAATCCTTCCACCGCTGTTGCTAAACCGTGCGGTGGAACAAAGGAGGTGGTGGGGTGAATAAAAAAATAATTTTCGCCGGTTTATTGGGAATTCTTGCATCGGGACTCGTTTTTGGAATGGTTGTTTTTGCGACCCAACGGACAACGGCCTCCGGCAATCTTAAATCAGCCGATCTCCCAGCTATTCCCGACGCCTCATCGGGGATCTCCGAAACCGAGGCGTTTCAGACGCTGTTCTCCGCCCAAACGGATCCTCATTCCGTCATTCACGAGGTAAAGCCCGGGGACAATCTGACGGTGATCGCAAAAAAGTACAATACCACGATTGACCTCTTAAAAAGAATGAACCATCTCTCAAGCGATCGTTTAATGCCCGGCATGGCGTTAAAAGTTTCCACGTATAAATTCGCCGTCGTCGTGGATAAATCACAGAATATTTTGATTTTAAAAGGCGATGAAGAAGTTTTGAAAACCTATGTGGTCTCGACCGGCTCGAATGACAGCACGCCGGCCGGTATTTTTAAAGTCACTCAGAAGTTGGTGAATCCCACGTGGTATAAGGCCGGGGTGGTTGTTCCTTACGGCAGCGCTGAAAATGTACTTGGGACCCGCTGGCTTGGGATCTCAAAACAGGGTTACGGCATTCATGGCACGACAGAACCTGAAAAGCTTGGGCAGCAGGTGACGGCCGGATGCATTCGGATGAAGAACGAGGAGGTGGAGGAGATTTATGCCTTCCTGATCCCGGGCTCTGAAGTCACGATTGTGGATTGATTCGATGACCCCACCACCTCCTTTTCAATCTCACCGATTGATGAATCCGCCGAAGGCGGATTCTTCCACTGCCTTTACACAACAAACGCATAAGGTGGGCAGTGGAAAAAAGGAGGTGGTGAGGTGATCACGGCGCTTGATTTTGAAAAACCGATTCTCGAACTCGAAAAAAAGATAGCGGAACTTAAAACGCTCAGTTCCAACGGCAATCTCAACCTTCAGTCCGAGGTGAAAAAGCTCGAGTCGCGGCTCACGCACGTGAAGAAAGAGACCTACTCGCATCTGACGCCGTGGCAGCGCGTGCAGATCGCGAGACACCCAAAACGCCCCTACACGCTCGATTACATCCAGTTTATTTTCACCGATTTTGTAGAGCTTCACGGCGACAGAACTTTCGCGGATGACAAGGCGCTCATCGGCGGCTTTGCGAAGCTCGAGGGTCAGCGATTTCTTGTGATAGGCCACCAGAAAGGCCGCGACGCCAAAGAAAATATCATGAGAAATTTCGGCAGCGCCCATCCTGAAGGCTACCGGAAAGCCATTCGTCTGATGAAGCTCGCGGAAAAGTTCAAAGTTCCGATCGTCGTGTTTGTGGATACGCCGGGCGCTTATCCGGGCGTGGGCGCCGAAGAGAGAGGTCAGGCCTACACAATCGCCTACAATATTCGTGAAATGGCAAGGGTTCGCGTGCCGATCATCGTTTTTGTGATCGGGGAAGGAGGGTCGGGAGGCGCTTTGGGGATTGGCGTCGGAGACCGGGTCCTTGTGCTTGAAAATGCCTATTACTCGGTCATTTCTCCCGAAGGATGTGCCGCAATCCTATGGAAAGACAGGACTAAGGCTCCCGAGGCCGCCGCGGCGCTCAAATTGACCGCGAAGGACCTTTTGGAAATGAAATTGATCGATGAAACCGTGAAAGAACCGTTGGGCGGCGCGCACCGGAATCCGGAAGAAGCCGCCGTAAGCGTCAAGGACGCCATCAAAAGATATTGGAACCAGCTACAGAACGTCAATGGGGATTTATTGGTCGAGAGGCGCTATGAGAAGTTCAGAGGCATGGGGGTGGTTGAGGACTTCGTGGCCCCGCAAGTCATTCATAAAATCCGTATCCGACATGAAAGAAAACAACACGAAAAAAGAGTTCTTAGTACCAAGTGATCTTTCTCAAGTTCAGCGCGTGAGTTTGGGGGCTTTATCGTTCCTGAAACCACTGGCCTTGAACGAGGCCATCCTTTTCGATATACGCCTGTGTCTTGACGAGGCGTTGATCAACGCGATGAAATACGGCAACCAATTGAAGAAAGAGCTTAAGGTGCGGTTGTCTATAGAGTATGATCAAAAGGAAATCCGTATGTTGGTGGAGGACCGGGGGGCGGGGTTTGATCCGAAAAAGATCAAAAATTGCACCACGGGCGAAAATGTTCTGCGAGGTCACGGGCGTGGATTGCATTTGATTCATCAGCTGATGGACGAGGTGAGGTATAACCCAAAGGGAAATGCGATTTTAATGGTGAAATCGTTGAAAAAGTCCCTGCTTTAAGTTTAGGTTAGTTCGTGATATAAAAGGGGGCATCATGCAGGTAAAAGCGATTCAAATAGAGGAAGTGACGATCTTCTTGGTGGACGGCGAGATCAATATCAGCACCTCGCCGGATCTCAGGAAATTATTCGAGAAACAGGCGGCTAAAAAGGTGGTGGTCAACCTTGAGAAAGTCGTCTATATCGACAGCTCCGGCCTCGCGACACTTGTCGAGATGTTGAAAAAAATGAAATCTCAAGGAGGCAGTCTCGGCCTTTCCGGCATGTCGGAGAAGGTCAAAAGCCTTTTTGAGATCACCAAGCTTGACAAGCTCTTCTCGATTTTCGCAAGCCAGGAAGAAGCGGTCACGCAAGTCAAATAAACGGGAAGGATTTCTGATTTGTTTCTCGAATCCATCGGCAGGACCACACATTCTTTCATAAAACAATCCAAAGAATTTATCGTTCTTTTCGGCCAGATTTTTTATTGGGTCTTTGTAGGCCCCTTTGTGAAGAAGCCGGTCTCAAGGAAGGGGCTGTTTGCCCAAACCGTTTTCGCTGGCCTGGACTCCCTCGTCATCGTTTTTTTTGTCGATTTTTTTATCGGAATGGTTTTAGCGATGCAGTCCGCGTATCAGCTGGAACAGCTGGGTGCCACAATTTATGTGGCGGCACTCGTAGGCGTGTCCATGACGCGAGAGATAGGCCCGGTGCTTACGGCGCTTGTCATCGCGGGCCGAGTCGGCGCCGCGATCACCGCCGAGCTCGCCACCATGAAGGTGACCGAGCAGGTGGAGGCCCTTCAGACCATCAGCCTGAACCCCATCCGCTATCTCGTGGTGCCTCGTTTTTTGGCGCTTCTCATCACGCTTCCCTGTCTTACGATCCTGGGCGATCTGATCGGGATGTTCGGCGGCTACATTATCGGGATCGTGAACCTGGGTTTAAGCTCGGGCCTCTACATTGACACGACGATCGAATTTTTGACCGTCAAAGATATCATGACCGGTCTTTTAAAAAGCGCGGTATTCGGCATGATCATTGCGATGATCGCTTGTTATCAGGGTCTTTCAACGGAGGGGGGTGCGGAAGGGGTGGGCCGGTCCACGACCCGAAGCGTTGTTACCTCGTTTATTTTGATCATCATGGCCGACGCGGTCCTGACCGCCTTATTTTATTTTGCGAAAACATAGGGTTTTTCATGGAAACCAAAAATAAAGAAGTGGTCATTCGTGTCAAGAATCTCACCAAAAATTTTGGTGAGCGACGGATCTTGAACGGCATCAATCTCGATATTTACGAGGGCGAAACGCTGGTGGTGATGGGAGGGTCCGGGTGCGGTAAAAGCACTCTCTTGCGGCATTTGATAGGCGCGATCCGTCCGGATTCGGGCGAGGTGTGGATGTTCGGGAAAAATATCGCGACGGCGTCGGATGACGAGATGGACGAGATCCGGAAAAAATTCGGCATGCTTTTTCAGTCAGGTGCGCTGTTTGATTCGATGACGGTCGGAGAGAACATCGCGCTTCCTTTGAGGGAACATTCGAAGTTGGATGAGAACATCGTCGGCATCATCATTAAGATGAAGCTCGAGCAAGTGGGGTTGAGGGGCTTCGAGAACCTCATGCCTTCCCAGCTTTCAGGCGGCATGAAAAAAAGAGTGGGTCTGGCGCGCGCGATCGCAATGGACCCTAAGATCGTGTTTTATGATGAGCCCACGGCGGGCCTGGATCCGGTGATGACCGGCGTTATCGACAAGCTGACGATTGACTTGACCAAGAAGCTTCAGATCACGTCGGTGGTGGTCACGCATGACATGAACAGCGTTTTTCGCATCGCCGACAGGATCGTGATGCTTCACCAGGGAGATATTGTGCAGATCGGGACGTCCGATGAAATAAAAAATTCTAAAAACCCGCTTGTGAGGCAATTTATTACCGGAGACGCAGAGGGGCCGATTTCGTTTGTTCAAAAAGGGGACGATTATTTAGAGCATCTGACGGCGGAAATCACCGAATGAAGAAACCATACGGAATGACCCCACCACCTCCTTTTAAGGCGACGTTGAGTCGCCTTGACGCGCCTCAAACTTTTTTGATTGAGATTGTTAATCACATACAATTCACTATTGTTGGCGCGTTTGCGCCAAGGGGCGCAAAGGAGGTGGTGGGGTGAAAATCAGAATGACGAACGAGGCGAAGACGGGGTTATTGGTATTGATCTGCGCGGTGGCGCTTTTGATGCTGGTGTTTAAGGTCGGGAATTTTAAATTATTTCAGCACGGGTATACCGTTAAGTCCCAGTTTCATTATACGGCGGGCGTGAAAAAACACGCGCCGGTGCGCCTCTCGGGCGTGGACGTCGGGGAGGTCAGGGACATTCATCTTCTCTACGGCGAGGAGACGTTGATCGAGCTTGTCTTGTGGATGGAGGATGGCGTCAAGCTTCGCGCCGATTCCAAGGCGTATGTCACGACCTTGGGCCTCATGGGAGAGAAGTATATCGAGATCAAAGCGGGCACGGCCGCCGTCGGCTATGCCAAGCCCGATGATTCGATTCCGAGCGTGGATCCCGTGCGTCTTGAGGAGTTGATCGAGTTAGCCACCAAGGTGGCCACTGACATCAGCAAGGTCGCCAATCACGTGGATGAGGTGGTCGTGGAAAATAAGCCGAAGCTGAACCGTATTTTCGACAACCTCGAGTATACCGCGGAAAACGCCAGAGATTTCACCGAGGACATCAAGTATCATCCTTGGAAGGTTTTAATGAAGGGCAAAGAAAAAACGAAGGAAGAGGTCGCCAGGGGCCGAGCCGAGCAAGAAGCGAAGGTTAAGGCAAAGAAGAGTTGATGAAGCGCCTCATTTTTATCCTCGCGGCTGTTATCTACGGCCAGGGGTTATTTTTTTCGTTGGGATTAGCGGCGACTCTTGTGGAAGATTCTGTTCAGATTTTGGATTTGCAGGGAGAGGTCTCCGTCAGAGTTCCTCCGTCCCCCGACTTAAAAAAGGCGCAAAAAGGAAGTCCGCTTACCGAAGGATCTGAAATTGTCACCGGCCCCGGCTCTTCTTGCCGGGTGGGTTTCGACAAAGATCAAAAAAACACGGTCAAATTGTATGACAACTCCAGAGCCATTTTGACGTCGCTTGACCCCGTCAGGATAGACCTCCAAGCCGGCAGGATATTCTCCCTGGTACAACGGCTAAAGAAAGACACCCGATTTGAAGTCAAGACCCCTACGGCCATTGCCTCCGCGAGAGGGACAGGATGGGAGCAGACCTCCAAGGAGATTAGCGTCTTTGAGAACACGGTGCATGTGCAAGGTTCGGCCGGCCAGGAAACCGACGTGCCGGAGGGCCAGGGGATTCAAATGAATCAAGACGGAACCTTCGGGGCACCGTTTGACGTTTCCGAAGAATCCAAATCCGAATGGAATCAGTTTAAGTCGGAGGCACAAGGTTCTTCTGGGGAGCTGGAGGATTTTGATCAACAGTTGCAAGAAAATTTATCGGATGCCAAGGAAGATAGCCGGGAATCGCAGGATCAGCAGGACATCTCCGATAAACTCTCGGCCGACAATTCCAGCAAATCACGCGGCGGTTATTGACCGTTTGAGCGCGAAGATGCCGGTCCTTCTTTTTATTTTCCTCCTTTCTTTCATCGCTATTCCTTTTTCTTCGGCCAGCGCCGAACCTCTGAAAATGAACGCAGCGGCGCTCGTCGGCTACGACAATAATACCGGCCTCGACGCGGACCGCAGAGGGGACATGTTCGCGGAGGAAATGGTTTCCCTCACTTATTCGCGTCCTTTGACCGATCGATTGAAAATGCGGTTTTCCTCGTTTTTATTCAATGTCAATTATTTTGAAGCGACGGACAACAACGTTTTTATTCCGATGGGAAACGCCGGCATAGACACTCTCGTCACGCCGGGGACGGTCTTGCAATGGGACTATCGGTTTGAGTTTATTGATTTTCCGAATAATGATCTCGCAAGCGCCCTTCGGCACGAGGGCCGAGTGGGCCTGAAACAACGGATATCCGAACAGCTGCAAGTCCGGGCGGGATTCGGCGTCTTGTCGGAGGATTTTCAGGAACGGAAAATCAGGCAAGCGAGCGGTGTTTTATCGTCTGACGATGAACGGAATGATTTGCGCGCTGTCGTTGATTCAGAGGCCGCATTTAGAATTTTAGAAAACGTTCTTTTGAAAGCGGGATTCATTTATTATTCCAATGATTCCAATGACCAGTTTCATGATTATTATGATTATGGTCACGCTAAATATTATGCAAGTCTTCATTGGCAATGGAACTCTAAGATCAGCGCGGTTGTGAAGTTTGCCTACGAGAACCGCGATTACGATTCGAGACCCCTGCTCGACCAACCGTCAGTTTTTGAGAACGACGATGTTTATACCGGTATCGCCGCCTTGACGTATCAATTACAAGCGAATGTGGCTTTGGGTGTGAACTACTACTATCGCCAAAAGAACTCCAACGAACCGTCGCAAAAATATTCCGGCTCCGTCACGACTCTTGGCCTTTATTATTCCTTCTAATAAAATCTTGCGGTTTTTTTTCGCGGCGCTGCCCTTGGCACTCGCGCTTTCGCTGTCTTATTTCCGTGTGTTCGAACTTTATGAATTGCAGACTTACGACTGGCGATGCCAGCTGCGAGGGCCAAGGCCCGTCTCCAACGACATTGCGCTGATTGAGATTGCGGACGACACGCTCGAGACCATCGGCCAGTGGCCTTTTGGCAGGGAATATCATGCGGCTCTGATCGATGTTTTAAGAACGGCAGGCGCCAAGGCAGTTTTATTCGATATTCTCTTTGTGGAACCCAGTGGCAGCGATGGAGCCGTGATTCAATCCGTCAATTCCGCCAAAAACGTGTATTTTCCGACCGCCTTTACCGATCCCAAACAAACCCGTTCGGGATTTGTGTCCGGAGGCACTCTGGCTGCCCTTCTACCGGCCTATGAGCAATCAGCCAAAGGCGTGGGTTTTGTGAATATTGTGGCGGACATTGACGGCAAGAGAAGACGTATCGTGCCGCTGATAAAATATCAGGATAAGAATTATTTTCAATTCAGTATTCGAGCGGTCATGGATATTCTCGGCATTCCCCTCGAGAAGGTTTCGATCCAGCCGGGCCAATCCATGAATTTGGCAACGAAACTCCGACTCCCTTTGGATGATCACGGGTATTTTCTTGTCAATTACGCCGGTAAGTGGGTCAAAACTTTTAAACATTATTCTTACGCGGACGTCCTCATTTCTTACAGACAGTTGCAGGAAAAAGAAAAGCCGATCGTGGATCTCGCCGAACTGAAAGACAAGATATGTTTCGTGGGGTTGACCGCGACCGCGTCTCATGATATCAATGCCACGCCGCTTGAATCCATCTATCCGAACGTCGGCATTCATGCCAATGTTTTGAACAGTATTTTAAACCGCGATTTTATCCGGCGCCTCGATCGGTTTTCTAACCTCCTCATCCTGTTTTTGATCGGCCTTTGGGTGGCGGTGATCTCGACGCGGCTCAAGCCTTATCAGGCGTTGCAACTGACGCTCTTGACGCTGACGGTGTTTTTGGCGGGGTGCGTCATTCTGTTTATTGGGTGGGGAATTTGGGCGGATGTTTTTTATCCCTTTATTGTTTTTGTCTTGATTTATTCGGCGGCCACGCTCGGACGGGTGGTCATGGAAATGAGAAAAAGGGAGTTGATCGAAAGCGAGTTAAAAATAGCCAGCCAGATCCAGAAGAGCTTTCTTCCGGAGACGCTGCCCCAGGAAAAGGGTTTAAGCGTGGCGGTTTATATGAAATCAGCCAAGCAGGTCGGGGGCGATCTATATACTTTTTTGCCTTTAGGGAATCGAAAACTCGGCGTGATGCTGGGGGATGTCTCGGGCAAAGGCACGCCGGCCGCGCTTTTTATGGCAAAGGCCGTTTCCGAGTTTAAGTTCTTTGCCAGGGGAAAAACGGATCCCGCCGAAGTTTTGTCAAATCTGAACGACTCGATCGCGTCCGAATCCACCGGGGGGCTCTTCGTCACTCTGACGTACGCGATCTTTGATGCTGAGCACCGCAGGCTTTTCTTGTCCAATGGGGGGCATCTGCCCGCGGTCTTTGTCGACACAAACGGCCAGAGCCGCCTTCTTGAGGTGGAGGAAGGAATGCCAATAGGAATTCTGCCCGGCGTCCCATTTTCTAAAAGTGATTTGGAAGTGAATAAAGGGGATTGCTTTGCGTTTTATTCGGACGGGGTCAGCGAAGCGCGTAACCGTAAGAAAGAGGAATATGGGGTCGAGGCCTTGCAAAAAGTCATGACAAGGTATAGAGTTTTATCGGTGCAGGAAATTTTGAATAAGGCCGTTTTGTCTCTCAATCAATTCATGGGCAAGGCAGACCAGCATGACGACATTACGCTAGTCATTGTCAAAATAGAGGATTCCCAATGACCTCGAAAAACAAAATTTTATTGATCGTGGATGATTTAGACCTATCCCGCTCCATAAGCCAGGAATTGTCCAAACATCACTATAGCGTTTTACTCTCGACGGATAATGTGATGCAGAAGATCTTTGACGAGGTCCCGCATTTAGTGATTCTTGATGAAAGTTTCAATCAAGGGGAGGGGAAATCGCTCACCCGCCATCTTAAACAGGATTTAGTCTTGAAGCACATCCCGATCCTGCTGCTTGTGAATAGCTCGGACGCCTATCTTGCGGAGCGGTTTACGCAGGCGGATATTTATTTTGAAAAGACAAAAGGGGTTCATGATCTGGCCGTCAAAGTGCAGGAAATTTTAAACCGGAATTACAACGAGCTCGATTTGAACCCCTTGACGGGCCTGCCCGGGTCCAGATCCAGCGTGCTTCGCATCGAGCGCGCGATTCATTCAAAACAATTGTTTGGTGTTTGTTGCGTTGACCTCTCGCATCTAGCCTCTTATAACAGCGCCTATGGTGACGCCCGGGGTGACCAGATTCTTGTGAAGCTAGGGGCGATCATCCAAGCGGCCGTAAAGAAAAAAGGATCTCCGGAAAATTTTGTCGGGCATTTTGGCGGCGATGATTTTATCGTCGTGACCCAGTCCAGTGAGCAGGCCATTCAAATTTCAGAGGAAATCATCAATGCTTTCGACGCTTCGGCCCCTAATTTTTATGACACCCATGACCGGGAACTGGGTTATATCGTCCAGCGGGACCCGGAGGGGATTCTGACGCGATATCCGATCATGAACGTTTCCGTGGTTATTTTTGATAATCATCACACACTACTCTCCGGAATTGGAGAGATCGGCAAGGTCACCGGCGAGTTGAAAAAATACATCAAGACGCTGACTGGCAGCTGTTACGTGAATTACCATGTGCGGTCTCGTGGAAACGCGAATGAGTCGGAGGATACCGCTTTGGAATTTCATTTCCCGAGCAAAAAAGAGAGCGTCAAACTTCCGGGCCAACACTTGAGTTTGCATCGAGATCCCCTTTTTTTTAGCGCGCTCATGAAAAGTAAAAAGGTCCGGACTTACTATCAACCGATCGTTGAGCTTCGCTCGAAAAAGATCATCGGTTATGAGGCGTTGACACGCAGTCTGCAATCGGGTCTTTTCAGCGATGCGACTCTTCTATTTGATCTGGCAAGAAAAGCGAATAGAATAAAAGAGTTGGACCAGATTTGCGTGAATCAGGCACTCAAAAGCGCCCAAAGTCTCAAGTCGGATGAGAAGTTATTTTTGAATTTGAACGCCGAGACGCTGCTGGATCCTGCGATCATGAAGAGTTTATTCTCGTTCAAAGGAGTGATTGGATTTAAGAACCTCGTGATCGAGGTGACCGAACAGAGCATCTTAAGGTCTTTTGTGAAGATGAGGGAGGCGTTGGAGGAGTTAAGAGGGCAGGGAGTCTCGGTCGCGATCGATGATGTGGGCGGCGGGGCCGTCAGCTTGAGGGATGTGTCCCTTTTGAAGCCGGATTACATCAAGTTTGACCGGTCTTTAATACGACAGATTGATGTGAGCACCACGAAGCAGCAAATCATTTTATCGATGATTCTTTTTGCGAACGGAATCGGGGCGACAACGACGGCGGAGGGGATCGAAACGAAAGAAGAGTATCAAACGCTTCTGATGTGTGGAATTCATTTAGGGCAAGGTTACCTTTTTGCAAAGCCGGACGTTGCGTTTCCAGAAGTGAAATAGAGGACATAAGTTAGAAGGCCTCTTTTGTAAGTTAATCGTATTAATATTTACAATTCTATTTGTAATCTAAGAGGGTTTAATGTATACTAATTCAAACAAAGGATGAATGATTCATGGGAACTGCTCAGAAAAATAATCGAGTGAATCGAGTGACGAATTATATGGAAGAATTGGCCGATCACGCGCTGTCCGATTTGCTATCCGAATATAAACGGGCACGTTTTTCTCCCGGCGCGCTTCAAGACATCAAGGCGTTGGCCCTAAATCGCTTATGGCCGATGTATACGACGACCTCCAGCGGGAAAGATTTTTTGAAAAAAGTAGTAGAACAAGACCAGATCGAAAAAGACATCGTCCGTGAATTAAGAGCCGCGATTGACATCGTGCGCTCGAACCCGCGCCACTAAAACGTCGTAGGGAAATCCTATGGCTTTATTGGAACTTTTAGCATCCCCGCCGGGAACAGGTAAGACGTCTTACTGCATTGAGTGTTTTAAAAATCAAATCTTAAAAACGAAGAGCGGCATTCACAGCCGCTCCTTTTTTATTTTACCAAGCCGTGAGCACGCTGACCGGATTCAGAACCTGCTCCTGAAGAAAGACACGGCGGGCCGTAGGTCCGCCGGCGCTCCGGTAGCGGGCCAAAGGTCCGCCGGCGCGTCAGTGGCGGGCGTTTTCAATGCCCATATTCTCACGATCAATGACCTGGCCTCGCGGCTTTTGGGCGCGTTGGCGGCCCCGCGACCCTCAGATGCTTTGCGGCAGGCGATCCTGCGGGAAATCTTACAGGGCGCGATTGATTTCAACTATTTTGAACCCTCGAAAGAATTGGCCGGCTTTCACCGTTTATGCTCGGATCTGATCAAAGAATTCAAGTCCTCTCTTTTGTCGACCGCCGAGTTTGAGAGGCGCGCCCAACCGCTTTTAAAGTCGCCTATTTTCCGGTCGAAGTTCAAAGATTTTTCGGTGCTTGTGAAAAATTACGAGAAGCGTCTGGCTGACCTTGGGTTTGCGGAGCCGGAAGACGCGATCGCGACGCTTACGAACTCCAAGCCCAAATCCGGACGGCTGGATTTGGTCGTGTTTGACGGTTTTTATCACTTCTCGCGCGCGCAGAGCGAGTTGATCCGGGCCCTGACGCGTCTTTCAGAAAAGGTAGTCATTACGCTGACGAGCTCCAGTGTTCCGGACAGCCGTCCGGAGCTTTTTTATTATCCCGAGCGGACACGTTCATTTTTACTCTCGATTGGTTTCCGGGAGAAAAAAGAGGGACTCGCGGTGAACCATCGCACCGGCAATCCCGCGCTCACGCATCTTGAGAAAAATATTTTCAAAAAAACGCCCGCTCGCTACCCGCGTGAGCCAAAGGGCCTTGCGGTGCTCGAGGCGCCCGACGCGCACGCGGAGATCGAGATCATCGCCCGCGAGATCCGCCGGCTTTTGAGGGAAGAACCGCTCAATCTTTCCGACATCTGCGTGATCTTGAGAAGTGTGTCGCCCTATCAAAAGATCATCGCCTCGGTCTTTAGAAAATTTGGCATCCCGGCGCACATCCATGAACGATACAAGCTGAAAGACACCGCGCTTGGGTCCTTTCTTTACCGTTTTCTTAATCTTTTGACGCTGAATTGGAAACGAGAAGATCTTTTTTACGTTCTAAAATCCGGATTTTATGCTTCCCGCGTACCGTTTGAAGAGCTGCTCGATTTTGAAACCGAAGCGCTTTCGCGCGGCCTCTTCGAAGGCCGCGAGGCATGGCTTTCGCTCGGCCGGCAAAAGGCCTCAGTCGCCGTGAGGGTGCTTCTCGGAGACCTTGTTGCCGCCGAGAAAGAAATGCTCTCCGCAAAAGATGCTAGGGTTTTTGCCGCTAAAATCCGGCGTTTTATCGGTTCGCTTAAAAACACCGAACCCGAGGCCGAGCGAGCGGTAGAGACGATCTTGAGAAATATTGCGTTTCAAACGACGGCGCGGGCGGCCGAGTTTCAGGCGCTCGTTGAGTCCGGACTTTTTTCCGTGAAGCCGCGCGGCAAAAACCGAGTGCAGGTGTACGACGTCGTGATGGCGCTCCCGAAGGAGTATAAAGTAGTTTTTGTCGCCGGCCTTTTGGAGCGGACGTTTCCGCAAGTCCTCAACGAAGAACCGCTTTTCAAGGATGAAGAGCGCCGAGTCATGAACGAAAAAGGAATCGTGCTGGAAGAGCGTGCGTTTCGCATCGCGGGGGAGCGTTACTTTTTTTACATGGCACTCACGCGCTCGCGCGAGAAAGTTTATCTTACCTATCCGCTTGTTGACATGGAAGAGCGGCCATGCCTTCCTTCCTTTTTTATTGAGGAAGTACGCAAATGTTTTGAACGAGGCATTTCCTCTAAGACGAAAACGTTGGGGGATTTCTTGCCGGCGCCGGAGGAATGGGAGACTGAGAAAGAGGCGATGCGGGGCTTGGCGGAAATCCTCGGCAACCCGCTCTATGACGCCGAGGTCAAAAACGTCGCTAGGGCCGCGATGCGGGATTGGGTTGAGAGGCCCGATTTTAAGGAAGTGCTGAAGTGGGCAGGCCGCGACGAGCTTCAGGCGGCGATCCACGACCCGCGCACCGTGAAAGCTTTTTCGGAAAACCACGAGGTCTTTTCGGCGACGCGTCTTGAACGGATGGCGGCGTGTGCGTTCAGGTATTTTGCGTCGGAGATTTTGGAGCTCGGAGAACCCGCCGAGGGACGTGAGGCGAGCCAGATGGGAAATATTCTTCATAAAACGCTTGAAACCTATTTCAAATCATTGACCGTGAAAGCCCGGAAAACGGGAAGTTACGTGGAAGACATGGTGCGTATGAAGAATGACTTAAAGGCGTTCTTCGGGCCGATCGCCGAAAAAAGCCCGCTTTCCCGCGGCAAGCGATACCGTTTCATCCTACAGCTTGCGGTCATGAAAAAAGCTCTGGAGCTTTTCGCGGAGACTGAAAAAAAGCTTTTTGAAAAAAGAGGTTTTGTAGCGTCTGCGTTTGAGCTTCGTTTCGGTTACGGTGAAAAATCGGATCCCGGTTTTCTTGAAATTTCGTCGGCGGCGGGGGTGATCCGCCTCCGCGGCCAGATGGACCGGCTGGACGTCTCGCCCGACGGCAAATCGGCGGTCGTGACGGACTACAAACTTTCCCAGCGTCCGAGCGTGCATGGGAAATTGGAAGAGGGGCTTGAACTTCAACTTCCGATTTATCTTCTCGCGGCGCGGCGGCTTTTGGGCTACGACGTGTTGGGTGCCGAGCACCGGTATCTAAAGCAAGGGAAGACTCAAGGCATTTATCGTGACGACGCGAAGAAGATCCTTGGTTTGCAGGCTCGAAAGACCTATACGCAGGAGGAGTTTGAGGCGTTGCTGACCGACACCGAAAAGCGGATCCAAAATCTTGTCGCGCGTGTCAGAAAAGCCGATATTACCGTCAAATCGAAGTCTTGCGCGTTCTGCCATTTTTCACCGGTATGCCGTTTTGAGCCCTGGCGGCTTGTTTACGCGGAGGAGGAACGCTAAAGCATGGTTCTGCATCAAAAAAAATTTTCGGAAGCTCAAGCCCGGGTATTTCAGATCTTCGATAAAGAGCTTTCGGTTTCCGCCGGCGCGGGGTCGGGGAAAACAAGCGTTTTGGTGGAGCGTTTTTTGCGCGCGGTGACCGAACAGGGTATCTTGCCGCGTCGGATTCTTGCGATTACATTCACCGATAAAGCCGCCGGCGAGATGAAGTTCCGTCTGGTGGAGGAATGCCGTAAAAGAAATCTGCATGATTTTCGCCGTGATCTTGAAACCGCCTATATCAGTACGATCCATAGCTTTTGCGCGAGGATTCTCAAAGAAAATCCGATCGAGAGCGGGCTGGATCCGAATTTTCGCGTCATGGGCGAAGGAGAGGCCGAGATTCTCGCGGGCAAACTGCTGGACACGCTCTTCGAAGAAGAGGCGTCCAGCGCGCGCTGGATGCGGATTTTGAGTGAGATCGGCGAAGAGGCCGCGCGTGATTCTATACGCCGTTTTTATGATCTCACCCGCGCATCGGGCGGGGATGAAAGCGTTTTCCAGATTTCCGGCGGCTCCGAAGAAAAAGGGCGAAAAAAAGAGTTTATGCGTGTCGTTCGCCGTTTTCAGGCAATGATCAACGCCGAGAAAAGACGGCTCTCCTCTTATGATTTTGAGGACCTGCTTTTCCTGACTTACCGGCTTCTCTCCGACAAGGCCCCGGTCCAGGCCGCCGTGCGGGAGCGCTATCAGAAACTTTTTTCTCTGGTGCTCGTCGACGAATATCAGGATGTGAGTCCTCTGCAGGACAAGCTCATCGACCTTTTGAAATCCGAGAGAAATCTTTTTATCGTCGGCGACATTCAACAATCGATTTACGGTTTTCGCCACGCGGAACCGGAGGTGTTTCGCCGCAGGATAGGCACCCATCGAAAAAGCCCGAACGCGCGGCATATCCCGCTCGCGGAAAACTATCGCTCACGTCCGGAGATTCTCAACGTTGTAAACGGTTTTTTTTCGACGATTTTTCCGGCCTCTGAATTTTTGGCGCTCGAGGCGAAGAAGCCGTTCGCGGAAGTCCGCGATAAGGTGGTGGAACTTCTTTGTTTTCCGCAGGACAAGGCGAGTGACGATGCGGACGCCGATACGATGCGCGTCCGTGAGGCGCGGCGACTTGCCGCATGGATCCGGGAGATCGTTCATTCGGGTTTTAAGATCGAAGAAGAAGGCCGCGAGCGCCCCGTGCGCTACGGCGACATCGCGATTCTTCTCAGGACGACCACGCCGGCGCGTTTTTACGAAAAGGAATTGACCGAGGGACATATTCCTTACGAAATTGTGAAAGGAAAGGGCTTTTACGACAAACCCGAGATCCAGGATCTGACGGGTTTTTTGACGCTCATCGAAGACCCGAGAGATGACATCGCGCTCGCCGGTGTCCTTCGCTCGCCGATCGTGGGCGTGAGCGATGACGCGCTTTACTGGCTTTCGCGGTATGCAAAGAAACGCTTGTCCGAGGATCCGCTTTCGCGGATTTTCGTTGACATGGGAAATACGAAAGAGCTGTCCGGAGAGGATAGGCAAAAATTATCCCGTTTCGAGGCACTTCTTTGTTCTTTGAGAAACGACAAGGAGACTTTGAGGATCTCAGGCGTCTTAGAGCGCATGCTCGAAGAAACGGATTATGAAACAAAACTTCTTTTTCAGACCGGCGGTCCCCGCCGTGTCGCGAATGTGAGGAAATTCTTAAGCATTGCGCGAAAGTTCGAGACAAACGGCGTCGTAGGCGTCGGGGATTTTGTACAGTTTATCGGCCATTTTTTGGAGCGCGAGCGGCTGGAGCCGGAGGCAAAGATCGGAGGCCAAACACAAGATGCGGTGGTCCTATCAACGATTCACGCGGCGAAAGGGCTCGAGTTTCCGGTGGTGATTGTCGCCGATATGGGCGCGAAATCCCACGCCAAAACACGGGGCCCGTTTTTAGCGATGGCCGGTGTGGGGCTGGGCCAAAGAGTCAAAGAGCCGGGTGAAAAGGAGCCTCACGACGATGAGACCTATCAAAAGATTTCGGAGATCCTGAAGGTTAGAGAAGAAGCGGAAGAGTGGAGGCTTCTCTATGTCGCCATGACGCGCGCCAAGGAGCGTCTTTTACTTTCGGGATCTCTCGCGCTCAATAAAAAAGACGGTGATTTTAAAAATGACAATCGCTGGATGAATCGCGTTTGCGGTGTTTTAGGTTTTCATCCGGCTCGAGCTAACAGTTCGTCCATTGATTTTCAAGGCATAAAGGTCGGCCTCGTGACGTCGATTTTACCGGCACCGGTGGCAGAAAGCGCTCACGCGTCGCCTCACGGGATCGAATGGCCGTCCGATTTCGCCAAATCACTTTCCGCTCGGATCGGTACGAAATTCAGGGGTTATGAGGAAATCGGGGATTTCACGGTCACGGACCTTCTTCTCAAGTCTCTCGAGGACAAGAAAAATGCCGAATTCTTCGTCGATGAAAAGGAATGGGAGGAAGGCCAGGAAGACACCGACGATGCACCCCGCAATGAGTATGGAACCGTTTTTCACGCGCTGATGGAGCATCTTATTCTTACAAGACCCAGTAAACTTCATAAAAAACTGGCTATTTGGAAAATCACCGAAAAACTTTCTCAAAGCCAAAAAGAGGAGTTGTGGCGGAGTGCCGTGAAGTTTTGGGAAGGGCCGGTCGCCAAAGAGATTCGCCGTGCCGAAGAATGTTTCCCCGAGCTTCCTTTTATCTATAAGACCAAACACGGTATTTTAAAAGGCCAAATCGATTTGGTATTCAAAACCAACACCGGGAGATGGGTGGTTCTGGATTTCAAGACGAATAAAATAGGGCTGGCGGAGTTGGAGACCGTCGCCGGCCGATACCAATGGCAGCTGGCGCTTTACGCACTTGTTTTTCATAAATTGTACGGAGAATCTCCCAGCAAGGGGGCGCTGTATTTCTCCCGCTTGAATAAAACAAAGGAATTCTCCTATGCCCCCTCGGACTTTAAAAAATTTGAGGAGGAGCTTGAGCGGCTGTTTGGCGCGCTCGCCCAAGGGTCAGATGCCGCTTGATTTTTAGCGTTAATTCTGCAAGAATGAATTCAAAGAGCCAAGGAGGAGATCATGGCCAAGATCGCAAACGCCCAAAAGAGGAACACCAGCCGGAGGTGGTCCGAAGACGACCAACAGATTCGGCAGGAGATAGAAAAGGTGGCCTATCAGTTCTTTGAGGAGCGCGGCTACCAACACGGCTTTGACCAGGAAGACTGGCTGAGAGCAGAAACCGTCGTAAAAAGCCGCCGGTTTTAAAATTTTTCGTTTACGCTTCATCGGATTTCTCGCCCGAAAGAATCCTTGTATAAACTTTTCATAATTTTTTTGAATCCTGTTTTTTAATGGCCTCTCTCAGTGTTTGGCAGCTTATTTTGTTCCGTTTGGTAGTGGCCATTGTCATGGCGACGATCGGCGCGTCATTGGCGGTAAGTTTCAAAAAAATCAGTCACCGGTGGCTTTGTATTTTGATTTCCTTCGCCGCCGGCGCGCTTTTGGCCGTGGCGCTCTTGGAAATTTTTCCCGAAACTTTTGAATTGATCGGTTGGAAGGGCGGGATCCTGAGTATCGCCTCCGGTTATTTTTTGTTTTTTGCCATCACCCGATTCGTTTTCCATATTTGCCCCGCCTGCGCGGCGACTCATACCGAGATCAACTTCAAGGCGATCACCTGGGCCATGGTCGTGGCGTTGTCGGTCCATAGTTTCATGGACGGTTTGGCGATCTATAGCGGGTATGTGACGGGCTCCAAAATAGGAGGATTGATTTTATTGGCGGTCGCCTATCATAAACTTCCGGAGGGAATGGCATTGACGCTCGTCGCGCGGGGATCGGGGATCAGCCGTGCCAAATCGTTTTCAATTTCTTTTTTCCTTGAAGCCGCCACAACGCTCGCGGGCGGCATCGTTGGGCTTCTTTTTTTGATTCCTAGCTCCATCCATTGGGCCGGCTACGTCTTGGGGCATGTGGGAGGCGGTTTCGTATTTTTAGTCATCCACGCGCTTTTAAGCGAAGTCATCAAGCATCACCCGCGTTCGACGATCCTGGCGGCCTTAGTGGGCGGCGCCTCGATCGCTCTTGCCAGTATTTTCTAATCATGTTCACGCCAAACACTCCGGTGATCACGGGGGTGGGCGTTGTCAGCCCTTTCGGGATGGGCAAAGAGGCCTTTTTTGAGGGGCTTCGTGAAGGCCTCTCGGGGCTTGGCCCCGTCACTCTATTTGAACCCAATGGCCTGAAAAGCAGGGTCGTCGGGGAAGTCAAAAATTTTAATCAGAAAGATCATATTAAGCTTGAGGACGAAAAGCGGGTGCCGAGAATCGTGCCCCTTGGGGTCGCCGCGGCGAGAGAGGCGTTTGCCGACTCGGGGGTTCGGCTTGAAAACTTATCTCTGGACGAAAAACGCGGCATCGGCGTGGTGTTGGGGACAGGCGCCGGCGGCGTTGACTTTGCGGAAGCGCAATACGCCCATTTTTTTAATCATGATTTAAAGAAAGCCACGCCTTACGCGATTTCATCGAGCTTCGTGGGGATGCTTTCAAGCGAGCTGTCGATTTATCTGGGACTGCGCGGTTTTAGCCATGTGGTGTCAACGGGATGCGCCTCGTCCACCGACGCGATCGGCTACGCGATGAAAATGATCCGGCACGGGGAGATCGGGATGATTTTAACCGGAGGGGTGGAGGCCTGCATCACGCCCGGGATTATGGCGGGGTTCGATCGCATGGGGGTGACTTCGACGGCATTCAATGACACGCCGCATCGCGCCTCCCGGCCTTTTAACCTGGATCGTGACGGGTTTGTTTTGGGGGAAGGGGCGTGGGTGTTCGCGTTGGAAAACTATGAACACGCCAAAAAAAGGAACGCTAAAATTTACGGGGCGGTGGTGGGTTACGGGTCCACCTGCGACGCGTATCATCGTGTGATGATAGAACCGCAGGGGATCGAGGCCTCCCGGGCGCTTGAGCTGGCTTTAAACGATGCGGGTGTCCCGGCCGGCCGGATAGATTATGTCAATTTGCACGGGACCTCCACCAAAATGAACGATTTGATCGAAACGACGGCCATCAAAAGGGTTTTTGGTGGAAAAGCCAAAGAAATATTCACCTCCGCGACAAAATCAATGATCGGGCACCCGCAAGGCGCCTGCGGCGCGGCGGGCGTCGCGGCTTCGCTTTACGCGTTGACCTCCCAAGAGATCCCACCCACGATCAATTATGAAAATCCGGACCCTCAATGCGACTTGAATTACACGCCTAACAAAGCGGTGAAGCACAAAGTTGATTTTGCCTTGGCCAACTGCCTGGCGTTTGGGTCAAAGAATTCCTGCCTTATTTTGCAAAGAGCCGATACGGCCGTTTTGAATTAAACGATAAATGTGTTATATTTAACAACAATTTCTCGGGCCCATAGTCCAACGGTAAGACATTTCAATGGCATTGAAAAGGTCCGGGTTCGATTCCCGGTGGGTCCAGCATTTTAGGAGACAGAGCGTGGCAACGAAACAATCATCCGATGTTGATGCATGGCTTGAGCGGGAAACCGATCATGTGCGTAAGGCACTTGAAAGCGCTTCCAGGCATTTTGATGGGAATGACAATTTAACGGTCAATACGCTCGAAGCCGTGTACGCACGCGAAAGCAGTTTTGGTTCGCCTACTATGCTAGGCAAACGCGGTTCTAGCGGCGCGGCAGGTCATTTTCAGTTTAGGCCGGATACAGCCAAGAGATATGGTTTAAATGTATCAAAGAATAACGACCAGCGTTTTGACATCGATTACGTCTCTTCAGCGGTGGCGAGATACCTAAAAGATCTTCACACTTTTTTCAGCAAAGATACAACGTTAATTGGGATTACAAAAACCATTGGTATAAAGAATCCCTCGGAGCGTAAAAAGTTTGTTCTAGGGGCTTTCAATGCTGGCGAAGGGAATATTGCAAAGGCTCAGCGTCTGGCGCAAAAAGCCGGAAAAGATCCGCAATTGTGGGCTCACGTGGAAAAATTTCTCGAGTCGGCCGGAGCCTCAAAAACCACGGCTAATGAGGCAGGGCGATATGTCGAAAACGTTCCACTCTATGAATCCGAGTTTGCTTCAAAGTCGCCAGCGGACAAAAACATAAAACAGAAAGAACCCGGAAAAGGAGACACCCGTTGCACAGAAGGCCACTGGAGAACCATTGACGATCGACGGGTATTTATATGCGACTGAATCGATTTTATTCGACGGCCATTTGCTTTGTGATTTGTTTGCTAGTTTGTGGCTTCTTGGTTTCTTGGCGGCAGTCTGCTGAAGCCCATCAGTTGTTCGGCAATATGACCTACATGACAGATTGTCCGTATGTTGCTGAAAAAGTAAAATTGGTGAATGGTTATCGGGAAGCAAGAAGCGGTCTTCTTCATTATTCCATGTGTTATGACAGGAAGTATTTTTACGGAGATTTTAATCAGGATGGATTAAAAGATGCGGTAGTCGTTATCGTTCAAGGTGAGGGACATGGTTCAGGTACATGGCTTGCGTTTCTGGTCCATGACGGCAAGAAGTATGTTCATACAAAATCAGGATTCTTGAGCAGAACAGCGATCATCAATTCGTTGAAAGTTAAAGGATCGAGGATCATTGTGGATATGTTCGTGCTTCAAGCCGACGACTGCAACGCAGGGCCCACCGGGCATGTGATCGGCATATTCGATTATCGGCGGCGCGAACGCTGGATGGACGCAAAGCGGATTTCCGTCAAGTCCATTTTTGATCCAATTATTTTAATGTTAAAAGCCCCATCATCTTTGCTGGATCTCCCCTCATGGGCCTATGTTCTCGAGCGATGTAAGATTTTCTAAATTTTTTGAATTAAAACGGCAATTATAGAAAAAGGGCCATGAAAAAACAGACGACGGCCGAAATATCTAAGGTTCTGAAACAAAGCGAAGCCAGGCTTCTTGGAAAGTCCAATGTCGTTGGGGTTGGGATCGGCGAGAAGATCAAGGATGGAAAGCGCACGGGCAAGACATGTCTCAAAGTTTATGTGGAAAAGAAAGTTGCCGCGGAAAAGCTCTCCAAGAGCGACTTTGTTCCTTCCCTGATCTCAGAGGTCGAAACGGACGTGGTGGAAGTCGGAAAGATCCGGCCCCTTGTCTCGAACCGCCAGAGAAGCCGCCCGGCGCGGGGAGGGGCCTCTATCGGGCATTACAAGATCACCGCCGGGACACTCGGATGCCTCGTGAAGGACAAAAAGACCGGTAAAACCATGATCTTAAGCAATAATCACGTCTTGGCTAACTCCAATAAAGCCAAGAAGGGGGACGCGATACTTCAGCCGGGGGCCGCTGACGGCGGAAAGGTCAAAAAAGACAAGATAGCCCAGCTCGAACGTTGGGTCAAGGTCGGCTTCGGGAAGAAAGCCAATGTGGTAGACGCGGCCGTCGCGCTCCCCCTTGATGACAAAGATGTTTCTCCGGAGATCTCGTCCGTAGGAATACCCAAAGGAACTATTAAAGGAAAAGTAGGTCTTGTTATTCAAAAAACAGGCCGTACCACGGATCACACCTTGGGTGAGATCAAGGATGTTACCGCCACCGTAAGGGTAGATTACGACGGCAAAGCCGCCTTATTCCGCAACCAGATCATGACAAGCGCCATGTCCCAGGGTGGGGACTCCGGCTCTCTCATACTTGACCAAAAGCGCCAGGCCGTGGGACTTCTTTTCGCGGGTTCTGATCTTGTGACGGTATGCAATCCTATCCAGGATGTTTTTAAGTTACTCATGTGCGAGTTTCGCTAAACGGGGAGGGGCTTAGATCGTGGTCACCTTGGGGCGGCTTCCGGAGGATGCATGGCAGAGAATGCAAAGGGAGCGTGAAGAGGCGCTCCGCAATTGTTTTGACGAGCTAAGAAGCTTAGAGAAGAAAAAACTAACTCTCGCCAAACCCACTTTCTTCATTCCCGGCTGGACCGGCGAAGACGCCAAAACCTGGTATGACGACCCGCGCCCCGACGAGTTCTACAAGCCGGTTGAGTATTGGCTCGACCGGATCATCGCCAATCGAGACTTCGCGAAGCGGGTCACTCTTGAGAAAGAGAGCCGCGAGTCCTCGAATATTTTCCAGTTTGGAGAAAAGTTGAAGAATCGCTTGCTGGACCGGGCTTCGGGGGATACCATCAATCTGGTAGGGCACAGCATGGGTGGGCTAGTTGCACGAGCCGCAGTATACTGCGGTGAAGGAAACCCACTGCGTGTCCACGACTTCATTACCCTCGGCACGCCGAACAGGGGCGCTTTTATCACAAAGCTTTTCTATTTCGAGCGGTTCGTTGCCTTTTTTGAAAAGAAGGTCAGGCCCTTGACACCTCAACACGTTTCTCAAGCACAAAGCATGGCCATGAATAGCCCGGACATCCAGCGGCTCAATAGCCCGGACTCTTGGCGCGTGATCAGTGAGCGCATTGATAACTTTTTGATCTTCATGGGACTGAAGGACATCACCGTGCAAAATAGCCCTAAGCTCAGGCTCGACGATGTCCCCGAGGATATTTTTAAAACGAAATTTCAGATCTATCAAACCTCGGGAACCGAGCACTCAGGGCGTTTCAGCATCACGCGTGACCCGAGAGTCTTACTTCCGGTCGTCAAATCACTTTGCGGCGTTGAACTCAAAGAAAACCACAATCACGGCTTTATGGTTGTCAAACGATGAGAATTACAAAACTGGACGATCTGATAGAAAGAAGCGCCTCGGTCAAGGGCCGATGGGAGATCACTCCTAACCACGAAGTCCAGTACCGATCCCAAGGCAAGGAAGAGGAATTCAAATTCAAAGGCTCGATCATCGCGGCGGAACCTGATGCCCTGATCGTCTCCATCACTGAAAAACAATCCGATCAAAAGATCGTCACGAGCCTTGGCAAACTCCAGGGATCCTGGAAATTGGACTCAAAAAACCGCATCGTATTTGAAGTCGAAAAAGAAAAAGGCAAAAAGGACAGCTTAACTTTCAAAGGCGGCTGGCGGATCAATGATTCCAACGAGCTTGTCTACACCTACCAACAAACAGACCTCAAACGAAAGAGAAGGATCACAAGAGAGCTTGCCTTCCACGGCTTTTGGGACATCTCCGACCAACACCGCTTGACTTATTGGCTCGGCGGTGACTCCGACTCCGCCTTTCGTTTCAGAGGCGCTTTTCAGACGAGAAGCATTCTGGCAAAACAGGGTGCACTCAGATACCAGGCCGGTATTGAAATAAACGGCAGGCATAAGATCCAGACGATCGCTCTCTTTGGCAAATGGAAGATGTCGCATAACCTCGAGCTTTCTTTTGAGGTCGAATATGCCGACGGTGTACGAAAAGCCATCACCTTCGGCGGGGAGTACGCCCTCTCGGATGATAGCCGCATCACGGTCAATCTCAAAACCGAGCAGGGCGAACCCCTTGGGATCGAGCTTGTCCTTACCAAAGATATTTTTGGCAAAGACGGCCAGGCGTTTATGAGGTTGGAGAGGTTTCTTGAGGAATCAGGAGTCGAGGCCGGCATGAGGTTTAGATGGTGAGATTAAAGAACGTTCTAGTTGCTTTTTTTTATTTTTCCTAATTTTTATAGCCGAAGTGGCGGAACTGGCATACGCGTCGGTCTCAAAAACCGATCCTCTCACGAGGTTGTGGGTTCGACTCCCACCTTCGGCACAGTTTTCTTGAAAATGCCCATCTGCTGCGTTGCGCACGTCGCTTCTTTGTGCGACGTACTTTTCAGTACGTCTCCGCAGTCGCTAGTGCGCGCCTTGCATCTGGGGCATTTTGAAGAAAACTGTTAATTTAGTGGGAGTCGAAGAGAGCTTTCCGCCGACCAACGGGAGGAAAAGCGCCTTCTGGCGCGTCAGGAAAGCGAATGCCCGACCTGGAGCGACGACCTTTAGATCGTCGCGGAAGGCGGCGACTCCCACGGCACAGATTTTAAACGAAACGGTGCGATCATCCATGCCAGACCCGCTGTATCCTTTTTCAACGATAGAACCCAAGTGGCAGAAACATTGGCAGGAGCACAAGACTTTTAGAACTCCTGACCCAAAGGTTCGCCGCGGAGCGGACGAATCCGCCGACGTTTTAGTGGCGGACAAGAAAAAGCTTTATGTGCTGGACATGTTTCCGTATCCTTCGGGCGCCGGCCTCCATGTCGGGCATCCCGAGGGCTATACCGCCACCGATATTTATTCTCGTTACAAACGCATGCAAGGGTTTAACGTGCTCCATCCGATGGGGTGGGACGCGTTCGGACTCCCCGCCGAGCAATACGCGATAGAAACCGGCACGCATCCGGCCGTCACGACGCAAAAAAATATCACAACTTTCAAAAAACAGATCCAGCAGCTCGGTTTAAGCTACGACTGGGACCGCGAAGTAGACACGACGGATCCGGAATACGTGCGCTGGACGCAGTGGATATTTTTAAAGCTTTATGAAAAGGGCCTCGCCTACATGGCGGAGGTTCCTGTTTGGTGGTGTGAGGCGCTCGGCTGTGTATTGGCGAATGAGGAAGTCGTGGACGGAAAAAGCGAGCGCGGCGGCCATCCGGTTATCAGGCGTCCGATGACGCAGTGGATGCTTAAAATTACGGCCTACGCGGATCGCCTGCTCGAAGATTTAAAACTCGTGGACTGGCCGGATTCCATCAAAGAGATGCAAAAAAACTGGATTGGCCGCCGCGAAGGGGCTCTCGTGGATTTTAGAATCGCCTCCGATCTCATCCAAGTTTTCACGACAAGGCCGGATACACTTTTTGGCGCGACGTATATGGTCTTGTCTCCCGAGCATCCCCTGGCGGCTAAAATAACCACTGCTGAATATAAAAAAGCGGTGGAAGAGTACCAAAAAAAATCGGCTTCGAAAAGCGAGCTTGAACGCACCGAACTTTCAAAAGAAAAAACGGGGATTTTTACTGGCGCCTATGCGGTTAACCCAGTGAATCAGGAGAAAATCCCGGTATGGATCGCAGACTACGTGTTGGCAAGCTATGGCACGGGCGCCATCATGGCGGTGCCGGCGCATGACGAGCGGGATTATGAGTTCGCAAAAAAATTCGGGCTGAAAATCATAGAGGTCGTGAAAGGCGGCGATATTTCGAAGGCCGCTTATGTCGGCGATGGAGCGAGTGTCAACAGCGGTTTTATCTCAGGCCTCGCCACCTCAGAAGCAAAAAAGAAAATCACCACCTGGCTTGAGAAGGAGAAACTCGGCCGGGCCACGATCAATTACAAACTGCGCGACTGGCTTTTTTCCCGCCAGCGCTATTGGGGCGAGCCGATCCCGATTGTCCATTGCAAATCCTGCGGAACGGTTCCGCTTCCCGAGAGCGAACTGCCTCTGCGGCTTCCCGAAGTGAAGGACTTTAAACCAAAGACTAACGCCCTCGCCACAGAGCGCGGCGAGTCCGTCCCGAAAGCGCGCTCTGGGGACGAGTCCGCCGCGCTTTCTGGCGGAGAGCCGCCTCTGGCGAGAGCAAAGGAATGGGTGAAAACCAAATGTCCGAAGTGTCACGGCGCCGCGCAGCGCGAGACGAACACGATGCCCCAGTGGGCCGGTTCCTGTTGGTACTACTTGGCTTATATAGACCCGCCCGCCAAAGGTGGGTCCGCCTCTGGCGGAAAAAATTCGAAACAATTCGTGGATCCCGCGAAAGAAAAATATTGGATGCCGGTGGATCTCTATGTCGGCGGCGCGGAACACGCGGTGCTGCATCTCTTGTATTCGAGGTTTTGGCACAAGGTTTTGTATGATTTAAAATTTGTCTCTGGCCTCGAGCCGTTTATGAAGCTTGTGAACCAGGGGATGATCCTGGGCGAGGACGGCCAGAAGATGTCGAAGTCCCGCGGGAATGTGATCAATCCTGATTTTGTCGTAGAGAATTACGGCGCCGACAGCATGCGGCTTTATGAAATGTTCATGGGGCCGCTGACGCAAATGAAGGCCTGGTCCATGAAGGGAGTCGAGGGTGTTTACCGATTTTTAGGGCGCGTGTGGCGGCTTTATGTGGATCAAGAGGGAAATTTAGATCCAAGAATTGAAGCCATGAGCGCTGCTCCGAATCAAGCGATGGTGAAACTGCTTCACCGGACGATCAAAAAGGTCACGGAAGACGTGGAAGCGCTCGGGTTTAATACGGCCATCTCCGCGATGATGATCTGTTCGAATGAATTGGCCAAAGAGGATAAAAAATCAAAGGCAATGATGGAGAGTTTTCTGCTTTTATTATCTCCTTTCGCACCGCATTTGGCTGAAGAGCTTTGGGAAAAGCTGGGGCACCAAGAGGGCCTTGTCCACGAGAAATGGCCGGCTTATGATCCGAAACTGATCGAGGACGAGGTGATCGAGATCCCGATCATGGTGAACGGGAAGGTTAAGTCCAAAATCAATATCCCTGCCGGCGCCACTGAGAACGAGGTTGAAAGACAAGTCATGAAGGACGAAAAGACACTCGCGGCCATCCAAGGAAAAAAAATCCAGCAAAAGAAGTACGTCCCGAAGAAGATCTACACCATCGCCGTTTCCTAAGTGAAAGTCTCACCTCACGAATTCAGGTGGTTTTTACTATTACTGACTTTATTGTTGGTTTTAGTTTCACTAAATCTTTATTTCACTTATCGCTCAGCAGTTCATTTGCGATTGGTAGATACGGTTTTGGAAAAGGCCGGGTCGTGATATCTCAACTCATGCGCCGGCCTTTGTTTTATGCCGCCGTTTTCTTAGGCGGCGCGATCCTTCTGCAGTCTTATTTCTTTCCTGATCTCGACAAGAAGCGCCTTCCTAAGAACGACATTTCCTATTTTGTTCATGACGAAAAATCATTGGTCACTCTTGGCGGGACGATTGTTTCCGAGGTGGAGAAACGGGAAACATTTTATGGAGGGACTAAGGCTTCGTTTATTTTAAAAACAGGGAGAATTTGGAAGGCGGATAACAAAGAATCAATGCCGGTGAGCGGGCTTGTAAAAATTTATCTTCCGAATCCCAAAAGCCCCTTGGACTATGGGGATGAGATAGTCACGAAGGGGGAGCTTGCTTTCGCGAAGGGCATGAGGAATCCCGACGGTTTTAATTACCGGGCCTATTTGGAAAGACAGAGAATCAGAGCGGTTTTTTACGCGGATAAAAAAGTGGAGGTCAAGATCTTGAGGCACGATCAAGGAAATTTTATCCAGGCAAAGGCCTTGAAAGTAAAAAAGGTGTTGTCCCGCAGCTTGTCGGCGACTTTCAACTCAAGGGACGCGAGTTTTCTGAAGGCGTTATTTTTGGGAGAACGAAGCAATTTCGAGGAAGATTTTAAAGATTTGTTCATTAAAACGGGAACGATGCACATACTGGCGGTCAGCGGGTTCAACATCGGTTTCTTGATCCTGTCCGTGTTTTTTCTTCTTAAAATTTTCCCCATTTCAAGAGATTTTAAATACCTCGTGACACTCGTCGCGATCTGGTCTTATTGCCTGGTCGTTGGCTGGCAGGCGCCGGTCGTACGCGCCTCCGTAATGGCCACTGTTTTCATTTTGGGCAAGGTGTTGGGAAGAAAAACGGATATTTTGAATACGCTGGGTTTGGCGGCCGTCATTATTTTATTGGTGAACCCCGGTCAATTTTTTGACTTGGGTTTTCAGCTTTCTTTCTTGGCCGTCTTTGGGATAGCGGGCTTCCTGCCGATTTTTTCAAAAAAGCCGGAGCTATTGCCCAACGAAAAATTTACGATCAGAGAAAAACTGATCCGGTATTTCAAGGAACTTTTTTGGCTTTCCTTCGTCTGCCAGATCATCACCTTGCCCATCACCGTGCAAAATTTTTATATCGTGACACCTTTATCACTTGTGGCAAACCTCGTCGTAGTCCCGACGTCATTTTTACTTTTCTTTTCAGGCGTCCTGTTTTTTCTCACCTTCTGGTGGGTCCCGCAGTTTTTAGGATTTCTGCCGCTTGTGATGAAGGGGCTCATGCAATTTTTTGTCGGCTCTTTGTTCGTGATAGAAAATTTCCCCGGATCTTATGTGATCGTGGGGCGGCTCGAGTTCTGGCTATTGGCACTTTTGATTTCAGGCGTTTTATTTTTTCTGCTGGATCCACGCATTAAAAATAGCTGGGTTCGAGCGGCCGTGCTCGTTCTTTTCCTGTCGAATATTTTTTTGGTTCGGGATCTCACGAGGTATTTTCACCGTGAATTCAGCATGACCGCGCTCGATGTGGGGCAGGGAGACTCGATTTATTTTGAGTTTCCCAAAGGCGGCAACCTATTGGTGGACGCCGGAAGGGGCTGGGACAGCGACAAAGGGCGCTGGGTGATCGCGCCGTTTCTTAAGTCAAAAGGCGTCCGGACGCTCGACGCGCTTGTGATCAGCCATCCTCAAGCGGATCATATTGGCGGGATGCCGACGGTGCTTGATGAATTTAAAATCAAAAATGTTGTCGAGGCCGGGTCGCGTTATGACACAAAACTTTTTTATTTGGTCAGGAAGAAGATTGAAAAAGAAAAAGCAGCCTGTCTTTTAGCGCGCCGCGGAATGAAACTAGAGGGCTTTCCCGACGTTACTATTTTGGTTTTAAACCCATCCGGAAGGAATGCAGCCAAAAATATCAATGATGATTCGGTGGTTTTGAAGGTCATTTATAAAAATACCAGCTTCCTTTTGACCGGGGATATTCAAGAGGAAACCATCCGGAATCTATTGGATCAAAACATCGCTTCCACCGTATTGAAAACGCCTCATCATGGAGCGAAATTCGGCTCAAGCGGCGAGGCCTTCGCGAAAGCGGTGAATCCCAAGATCAGCGTGATCAGCGTGGGCGAGCGCAACCCTTACAAGCATCCCTCTCCGAAAACCATGGGCATTCTGAATTCCATCCCCGGCAATCGCGTCTACCGCACGGACGAGAGTGGCGCGATTCGCTTGGTTTCAGACGGTGAAAAGGTGAAGGTTCTTGACTCCCTGTTTTAATTGTCCTATGATTTAAAAGATGCGTAAGAAATCCGCCCTCTTAAGGCAATTTTTCAAGTCCAAACCTATCCTGCGAATTGTCGGCGCCCATCACGGCCTTGGCGCCAAATTAATCGAACGAAATCTCTTTGACGGCGTTTGGGCCAGCGGTCTTGAGATTTCAACGGCTCATGGCGTCCCCGACGCGAACATTTTGACTATGACCGAGTATCTGGCGGCGGCGTCGGCGATGAATGAAGCCACGTCACTTCCCGTGATTTGTGACTGCGATACGGGTTTTGGCAGCGCCGCGAACGTGATCCACATGATCAAGAAATACGAGGCGGCGGGAATGGCGGCCGTCGTGATCGAAGATAAGCTTTTCCCCAAACTCAATAGTTTTATCGCGGGGCGCCAGGAATTAGCGTCTGTTGAGGAATTTGCGGGGAAAATCGAGGCCGCGAGAGCCGCACGTGAAAACCCCGACTTCATGATCTTCGCGCGAATCGAGGCCCTGATCGCGGGATGGGGAATGGAGGAGGCGCTGAAGCGCGCTTACGCGTATGCCGAGGCGGGAGCGGACGGCATCGTGATCCACTCCAAAGCCTCGACGCCGGAGGAGATCTTCACTTTTTCAAAAAAATGGAACGGCGCAGTGCCGCTTGCCGCGATCCCCACGGCCTATCCTCAAGTCACGGCCCAGGAACTTGCCGAACATGGCTTCAAGATGGTGATCTATGCCAATCAGGGCCTGCGGGCCTCGATTCGCGCGATGGATCAGGTATTTCAGTCTATCCAAGAAGTTGGCTCTTCTTCTATGATCGAAAGTAAAATCGCTCCGATGAAGGAAGTATTTGAAATTCAGGGAATGTTTAAAATGAGGGAGGATGAAAAGCGCTTTGACAAAAAAGAGGTGATCCAGGCCATTATCCCCGCCGCCGGAGAACACCGCTCTCTTGTGGGGTTGGAAGAATTGTTGAGCGAACGGCCTTTGTGCATGCTGGATATCGGTGGGAAGACTTTGATCGAACGCCAATCCGATATTTTACGCTCCGCCGGCATCACGGATGTCTGCGTCGTGAGCGGCTATCAATCCGAAAAGGTGCGGCTCGACGGGGCCGACATTCTTGTGAATCCCGATTATAAGGAAACCAATACGGTTTATTCTTTGATGCTGGCGGAAGGCCATTTTCAAAATAAGTGCGTGATGGCCTACTCGGACATTATTTTTGATCGTCAGATCTTGGAACATTTACTGAAAAGTCCTCACGCGATCACGCTCGTGATCGATCGCGCCTATCAAACGCTTCCTTTCAGGGAAAAAAAGCTCGATCTTGTGATCGCGCGGGATCTCACGGGTAAAAAGAACGGACGAAGTCTTGAGTTGAACCACTTGAAGCCCATCCATCGTATCGGAAGACGGTTGAATAAGGACGAAGCGACGCATGAATTTATCGGGATGGCGTTTTTTCGTGAAGAAGGTCTCACTGAAATAAAGAAGGCGTGGAAGGCGGCACACGAAGAATTTAAGGCCAAGCCGTTTTATGAGGCGCCGAGCGCCGAGAAGGCGGATTTTGTTGATTTGATTCAATATGTCGTAGATCGCGGCGTCCCTGTTTATGGAATGGAGATCGAACGCGGATGGTCGGAGCTTCATTCGCTCGATGATTATGAGCGGGTTTGCGCGCATTTCAATCCGCCGCTCGTTAAATCATGACCCCACCACTTCTTTCATGCAATTGCATCGCAATTGGTCCGCATTTGCGGACGAAAGGAGTGGTGGGGTGATCACGCCGAAAGAATTTGTCGAGGTTTTGAGGGAGAGGGGTTTTAAATCTTTCACCGGCGTGCCCTGCTCTTTTTTCCAGGCGGCGATCAATTACGTCATAGACGATCCGAAGCTTCGCTACACGATCGTCCCGAATGAAGGCGCGGCGCTCGCGTTTGCCGCGGGCGCGTATCTTGCCGGCACGCCTACCGCGGTTTTAATCCAAAATTCCGGATTTGGCAATCTCATCAATCCTCTCACCTCGCTCAATATGATTTATCGTCTGCCCGCTTTGATTTTTATCAGCGGCCGGGCGTACGGCGTCCCCGATGAACCGCAGCACGAGATCATCGGAAAAACGATGAGCGGTATCTTGGACGCGATGGGTGTACGGCACATGGACCTGCCCGATGAGAGTCTCGCTTATGAAGAGGCGCTCGAGTCGGTGGTCCAACGGATGAGCCGGGACAAACAACCGTTCGTTTTTTTCGTCAGAAAAGGCGCGCTCGATACCTATTCTTCCAAAAAAAAGAACGCCGCAAAATTTCCTCTCAAACGGATCGAGGCGATCCAGGCCATCGCGAAGGCCTTGAGCGGCGACGAGTACATGGTTGCGACGACGGGCAAACCGTCCCGCGAGCTTTTCAGCGTTTGGGACCGGTCAAAGAATTTTTACATGCAGGGCTCGATGGGGCACGCCTCTTCGATCGGACTCGGCGTGGCCTTGCATCAGCCGCAGAAAAAGGTGGTGGTTTTGGACGGCGACGGCGCGATTTTGATGCACCTGGGGATCCTTTCCTCGATCGGCCATTACAAGCCAAAAAATTTTTACCACATCATTTTGGACAATGAATCCTACGAAACGACGGGGGACCAGGACACGACTTCTCCGACAACGGACTTGAAAGCGGTGGCCAAGGCCTGTGGATACCGGTTTAGCGAGGATGCGGCCACCGAGATCGAAATAAAAGAACGCATCAAGGCCATGCTTAAGAACGACGGCCCTTGTCTTTTAAGAGTCAAGATCAACCGCGCGCCCACCCTTGCTATTCCGCGCATTTCCAGCAAATACAGCTCCGAAAAGATTGCCGCGAACTTCCAAAACTCCTTGCAAAGATAGGCCTTGCGATTTATAATGCCATTCTTCGCGTTTAACCCTTTATTTAGCAGGTAGTTATATGAAAAAATTATTGACATTCGTAATGGCGGGTGGCAAAGGCGAACGTCTTTCTCCTTTAACCAAGGATCGAGCAAAGCCGGCGGTGCCTTTTGGCGGGATTTACCGGATCATTGATTTTACGTTGTCCAACTGCATCAATTCCGGCATTCGCCGCATCCATATTTTAGTCCAATACAAATCCATGTCGCTCGCGCGCCATATCCGCATGGGTTGGAACGTGTTGAACGCGGAGGTCGGCGAATACATTGATGTGGTGCCAGCCCAACAAAGAATCGACGAGCACTGGTATCAAGGGACGGCCGATTCGATCTATCAGAATCTCTATTCGATCGAGATTGAAAATCCGGATCAGGTCTTGATTCTCGCGGGGGATCACATTTACAAGATGAACTACGCGCAGATGCTTGAGGCGCATCGAAAGTCACGCTCGGCGTTGACAATCGGCGTGGTGCCGGCGCCGGTGAAAGAAGCGCTCGACATGGGCATCATTGAAGTGGACGGCTTAAATCACGTGATCGGTTTCGAAGAAAAACCAAAGCATCCGAAGACGATCCCGGGCGATGACGAGCACGTCTTTGGTTCGATGGGGATTTATATTTTTGACCGCAAAGTGCTGGAAGAAGAACTGGCCGAGGACGCCGTCAAAGACACGGCGCATGATTTCGGAAAAAATATTATTCCTCAGATGATCCAAAAAGGAAAACACAAGATCCTGGCTTTTCAGTTCATTGATTTGAATAACAAAGCCGCACTTTATTGGCGGGATGTCGGGAGTCTCGACGCGTATTATGAGGCGAATATGGATCTGGTGCAGATCTCGCCGCATTTTAATTTTTACGACCGCGAGTGGCCGATCCGGACCTATCAGCTTCAGTACCCACCGGCGAAGTTTGTTTTCGCGCAAGGAGGACGTCGCGGCACGGCGCTGGATTCTTTGGTGGCGGACGGCTGCATTATTTCGGGAGGGACGTCGCGGCGGTCCATTTTATCTCCGAACGTGAGGATCAATAGTTACGCAGAGGTGGAAAATTCGATTCTGCTTGAGGGGGTGGACGTCGGCCGGCACGCCAAGATCAAAAACGCGATCATCGATAAGCATGTGAAGGTCATGCCGAAGGCCGAGATCGGGTATAATAAACTACTGGATGAAAAAAGATTCACGGTGACGCCCAAAGGCATCGTCGTAGTAGAAAAGGGCGCCATCGTCGAGCCAACATGAAAAATGATGTCTTAAAAATAGGAAAGTTCGAGCTTGCGTCGCGTCTCATCGTGGGAACCGGCAAATACGCTTCTCCTGAGGAGATGGAAAGGGCACTCGAAGCGTCGGGTGCCGAAATGGTGACGGTCGCGGTGCGCCGTGTGAATCTCGACCGGACGAAAGAGTCGCTCCTCGATCACATTGATCCTAAAAAATACATTTTATTGCCGAACACGGCCGGTTGCTACACGAAAGAGGACGCGATTCGTGTCGCGCGGCTTGGACGTGCGGCGGGGCTTTCGAATCTCGTGAAGCTTGAGGTGATCGGGGATGAAAAAACGCTTCTTCCCGACACTCACGCGCTTTTGGAGGCGACAAAAGAGCTTGTGAAAGAAGGTTTTATCGTGATGCCTTACACGAACGATGATCCGATCATGGCCAAGCGTCTTGAGGACGCGGGAGCGGCGTGTGTGATGCCGCTGGCGTCGCCGATCGGGTCGGGGCAAGGAATTTTAAATCGTTTGAATATCGAGCTCATCATCGAAAAAGTAAAGATCCCCGTGATCGTGGACGCGGGAGTAGGCACCGCCTCCGACGCGACGATCGCGATGGAGCTGGGAGCGGACGGTGTTTTGATGAATACCGCCATCGCCGGCGCGAAAGACCCGATCAAAATGGCACAGAGTATGAAACTTGCGGTGCAGGCAGGACGGCTTGCCTTTCAAGCGGGAAGAATTGAAAAGAGAAGGCACGCGAATGCCTCGAGCCCGGTCAAGGGTTTGGTGGGAGCGATAGAATAAAATGCCAATGACACTGACCGAAAAAATCTTGGCGGCAAAATCCAAGAAAAACGAAGTCCAGCCCGGGGAGAATGTCTGGATCGACGTAGACATCTTGATGACGCATGACATTTGCGGACCGGGCACGATCGGCGTTTTCAAAGAACATTTCGGGCAAAACGCGAAAGTTTGGGACAAGGAAAAGGTGGTCATTATCCCGGACCACTATATTTTTACCGCAGATGAAAAGTCGCATCGTAACATTGATATCCTGCGCGCGTTTGTCAAAGAGCAGGGAATCAAATATTTTTATGACGTGAATTCCGACAAATATAAAGGCGTCTGTCACATCGCGCTGCCGGAAGAGGGACACACGCGGCCGGGCGAGGTGCTTTTCGGCACGGATTCGCATACCTGCACGGCCGGCGCTTTTGGGGAGTTTGCGACCGGGATCGGCAATACCGACGCGGGGTTTGTGATGGGCACCGGCAGGCTTTGGGTGAAGGTACCCGAAACGATGCAGTTTGTCTTTGAGGGCCCGTTGCCTGCGTATCTCATGGCTAAAGACCTGATCCTGCATGTGATCGGGGATATCGGCGTAGACGGCGCGATCTACCGCGCGATGGAGTTCACGGGCGACGGCGTTTATTCCTTGAACATCGAGGAGCGTATGACGCTTTGTAACATGGTGATCGAGGCGGGCGGCAAAAACGGCGTGATTGAGCCGGATG